>Ga0302320_10000028_pt1 | contig 255876 bp, 216 predicted proteins | sample Bog_T0_3_FD_202130 | JGI IMG/M metagenome (GOLD analysis project Ga0302320, IMG submission 202130) | Peat permafrost microbial communities from Stordalen Mire near Abisko, Sweden - Bog_T0_3 | ecosystem: Environmental > Terrestrial > Soil > Wetlands > Peat | place: Sweden: Abisko, Stordalen... | reverse complement strand
AATACCCCTGCTTCTTGGCTCCGGCCAACAGGCTTTTGCGAAGCTTCCCCATCAAGGCCTCGTCAATCGTGCTCTTGCGGCCAAAACGGCGTATCGAGCCGAGTTATCTTTTCGGCGTCTCCGCCCGGCGGCTCACCGATTGCCGGCTGAACTTCAACCGCCGAGCCACCTCGGCCTGTGGTATCCCGTCCTCCAGCAGCTTGCGGGCGGCGAGTCTACGCTTCCGCAGCACCTCCGTGTCGACTTTCTGTCCGATTGGCATTCCCACCCCCCCGAACATCGCAGGGGATATGCCATATGTTACTTCAATAGGTAAGACTCCGTAGGTAAAGGCCCCATACCGCCGATGACCCGGAACGCGCATCCTCTAGGTAGCGAAATATGGAAACCTTTCAGATCTGGCCATGGTCACGGCGAGCGTCATTGTCTGTAGCTTGGACCGGCGACCATAAGAGAGAAGACGCGGCACAAGGGGCGAATCAACGCCGCCTTGGTTGCTCTGTTTTTCTGTGCGGGCATTGAATTCCTTCATGAAATTCTCCGCCTTCCATCTCAAACGTTATCGGCAGATCACTTCCCTGCTGTGGAAATATGGTCGCACCGACCTGGCGCAGCAAATGAGCTCGGAGGAAGGTTTCGGCGTTGATATACAGGCGGCCGCCGAAGGCCAGCCATCGACAGCGGGTTCAAAACCTTCCGAAGGAAAGCCTCTGCCCGAGCAGCTGGCGGATGATCTGGAGGCAATGGGGCCGACCTACGTCAAACTGGGGCAAGTGCTCGCCGGCCGACCGGATTTGCTGCCCGAAGCCTACTTAAAGGCCCTTGCGCGTCTGCAGGACAATGTGAAGCCGTTCTCCTATGCCGAGGTGGAGGAAGTCGTGATGGCCGAACTTGGCGTCAGAATTTCCAAGGCGTATTCTCATTTCGACATTGAACCCGTGGCGGCTGCCTCGTTGGGGCAGGTGCATCGCGCGACGTTGCGGAACGGCAGGGCGGTGGTAGTGAAGGTGCAGCGCCCAAATATCCGCCAGCAAATCGCAGAGGACTTTGATGTGCTGGAGCAGATTGCCAGCTTCCTCGACGGACACACTTCGTTCGGCCGGCGCCACCGCTTCCTCGTTACCCTCCAAGAATTCCGACTGACGATCCAGCAGGAGCTCAACTATGAGCGCGAGGCCCACAACCTCATCGCGCTCGGAAAGAACCTCAAAAAATTCAAACTCATCCAGGTGCCGCAGCCCGTTCCCGACTATTGCACTCGTTCAGTCCTGACCATGGACGAAGTGCAGGGGCAGAAGATCACCACGCTTGGTCCGCTGGTACGGCGCAAACTGAAAGGCGCGCTGCTGGCTGAGGAATTGTTCAAGGCCTACCTGCAACAGGTGCTTGTCGATGGATTATTTCATGCCGACCCACATCCCGGCAACGTGTTCGTCACGAAAGATGGGCGCATCGCCCTAATCGACCTCGGGATGGTGGGCCATACGGCCCCCGCCATGCAGGAGAATCTGCTGAAGATCCTGCTGGCCATCAGCGAGGGCAACGGCGAGACCGTTGCCGAAATTGCCATCCGGATGAGTGATAAGCTTGATGAGTTCACCGCACCCGAATTCCGCCGGAGAATCTCGCAGTTGGTGGCGCTGCGACGGGACCAGGGGTTGGAGCAGCTCAATGTGGGTCGCTCCCTGCTTGAAGTGAGCGGCATCGCCCATGAAAACGGACTCATTGTCCCCAGCGAACTGGTGCTGCTCGGGAAAACCATGCTGCAACTGGACGAGATCGGCCGGATCCTCGATCCGGAGTTTGATACCAATGCCTCGATCCGCCGCCATGTCGCCGCACTGATGACCCGACAGATGAGCAAGGATCTCACGCAGGGCAGCATCTATGGCACGGCCCTTGAGATGAAGGATTTTACGGTGGGACTGCCTTCCCGGCTCAACCGGATCATGGACGCGATCACCAACTCCGAGCTGGAGGTAAAGGTGAAGGCGACCGATGCCAAGATGGTGATGGACGGCATGCAGAAGATCGCGAACCGCATCACCATGGGCATCGTGTTGGCCGGGCTGATCGTCGGCGCGTCATTGCTGATGCGCGTGGAGACCCGTTACCGACTCTTTGGTTTTCCGGCGCTGGCGATCTTCTGCTTTGTTGCGGCGGCGGTAGGGAGCTTTTGGCTCGTGATCAGTATCTTTATCGCGGACTACCGGAGTCGTAAGAGTTATATGCATTGAATGGCCGCCATGCTCACAGCCGCCAAAGACGCCTTCGCCAGTCGAGCAGCCCAGATCTGGGCCAACAACCTGATCGGCCGCTATGGAAAGGTGGAGAGCCTGCAAATCGACTCCCAGCGCAAAACGGTGGAAGTCTCTTGCCTGTTGGACGGAGAGGCGACGGTGATTACGGTCAGGATAGAGAACTACATCATAGAGGCGGATATGGGCAAGCGGTTCATACGAGCGACCAAATTCTGTTGCAACCGGCCTTGGCTGCAGAGGCTTTTGACGGACTTTTGTCACCGGCAGCGGATCGAGCTGCCGCCCGTGGTTGCTGCCGTGTTTTAACTTAGCGGTAGCCTGAGCTGGAGGACAGGGATAACGGTCATTTCTTTACCGCATTCTCAATAAAGGGTTTTCCGGCACGGTGGGGCCTCAACTCGGTTAGCCGGCCCAATGCCTCCCCTTGTAGTATTCTCGGGTGAAGAAATGCTTCGTTCCAGATCGGACGAGGTCGCCCGTTGTGTCTACCCCTCGGTCCCTTCGAACGCTCAGGAGGTGCGTCCGAGAGCTGCGTGCATTGCTGGTTGAGGCCCGCTCCATTCTCGAGCATCTGACCCCCGTGCCACCGTGTCGCCTGATGCAACTGGAACTTTCCGCCCGAATTCTGCGGGCCTCTGGCTCTGTGGTCGTGCCTGAATTTCCATACACGCACCACGAGTCTGCCAACGGCAGGTAGAGGTTTATAAAATTGCTGATTCCAGACTTGTACCGGCGCTTGACCACCTCGCTGGGGATACCGTGGCCTCCACCTCGGAGCCGCTTGGCAACCCGCAAGTCGGCAAAAAGTGACAAGGAATCACCCTTTTCCTGCACGAGCCCCCGGTCGCGGCCTAGAAGGCGCTCGCACGCGCTGGCGGCCCCTTTTTGCCCGTAACCTAATCGACCTCGGATGCCATCGCCTTGCCAGCATGGCCGTCATCGGCCGATCGCGGAAATGTAGCGGAAAGCAGTTCCCCGGCGCGCTCGATCCCGTGGACAAGGCCATCCGTGAAGGCCTTTTGCCTAAAGCGCGCGCCCATCGTCGCCGCCAGCTCCGTCCAGAAAGTATCGCCGCATTTCTCATGCACGGCAGAGTCGCCGATCACCGCGAAATTCCTCGAGAGCGGGGCAAGGAAGATCAGGACCCCGTTCCTGTGGGGTGATTTCTCCAGGCCCAGGCGCGTGAAATACTCTTTCGCGGCGGCCACGGGATCGCTGACCTTGTGCCGAGCGATCAATACGCGGATCTCGCCCGAGGTCCTCGCCTCGGCGCCGCGGATGGCGGCGAGCACGCGCTCGTGCTCAATCTTCGGCATGTAGATGCGCCAGTGCATCACCAGCTTCCTCCCGCGCCTCCGCCCCCAAAACCTCCTCCGCCGCCGGAGAATCCTCCTCCACCAAATCCTCCTCCGCCGCCGCCGAAGCCTCCTCTCGCGCCGCCGATTAACATGCCCGCCAGCATCCCCGAGCCGAACCCGCTCCGGCGCCGGCCATTATAGACGCAGGCCTGCCTGCGTATGTAGCTCATCGCGATCAGGATGATGGCAAGGATCGCAAAGGTCCAAAGGCCGGACGAATGCTGCGCCCGCGCTTCGCCGACTGTCCGTCCCGTGCCCTGGTACTCGCCGCGTGCCGCGGCCAGAATGGCCTCCACTCCGGCGGCAACCCCCCCGTCGTAGTCCCCCTTCTTGAAGGCGGGGGCGATGTCGTCCTCGATGATCTGTTTGCAGGTTGCGTCGGTGAGCCTTGCCTCCAGGCCGTAGCCCGCCTGGATGAACAGCTGGTGCGTCCGGACGAAGATGAAGAGGATGGCTCCATTGTCGCGGCCCTTGAGCCCCGCATGCCACGCCTGCGCGACACGCACGGTGTAATCCTCGATCGACGAGTCGCTCTGCATCGTCGGGTAGATGGCGACCACGACTTGGTTGGAGGAGTCTCTCTCGAATTGATCGAGTTCCTGGTCCAGCCTGGTGGCTGTCGCCGGGCCGACCAGCGAAGCGTAGTCGTTGAAATGGGCGGCAGGCGCCGGCGGGATGACTTCCGCCGCCCCGGCCCCCGCCGCAGCGAACGCGAACGCTGCGAGTGCAATGGTGCGAACGATCACTGTTTTGCCGGCGCCGCAGGAGCGTTGAAGTCGAACTGGACCTTCGGCGGGACCTCAGATCCCGCAATAGCCGCGAAATAGGGGCGGGAGGCAAGGCCCATCGGGCCCGCAAAAAACATCCCCGGAAAGCTCCGGATGGCCGTGTTGTAGGCCTGGACGGCCTCGTTGAAGCGCCCCCTCTCCACGGCAATACGGTTCTCCGTACCCTCAAGCTGCGCCTGCAGGTCGCGGAAGCCGGCGGTGGCCTTGATGTCCGGGTATTGCTCCGAGACCACGAGCAGACGGGAGAGAGCGGCTCCCAGCTGGCCCTGCGCCTGCTGGAAGGCCGCCAGCTGGGCGGGATCCGTGGGAGCCGTGCCGGCGGGCAGCTGGACCCTTCCAACGGACGCTCGGGCATCCGTGACGGCGATCAGCGTCGACTTCTCGAAGTTGGCCGCCCCAGAGACCGTGCTGACGAGGTTGGGAACGAGGTCCGCTCGGCGCTGGTAGACATTCTGCACCTGCGCCCACTGCGAGTCGGTCGCCTGCTGGAGGCTGACCAGGCGGTTGTAGCTGGACACCGCCCAGAAGGCAGCGAGCACGCACAACACGACGACGGCTATCAGAAATTTCGTCGCAGAAGACATCGTGCAACAGTATGCCCGAGCCATCGCCCTAGCAAGGTCGATCCGGCAGGAATCACGCCCCAATGACAGTCGCAGCAGAATAAAGGCCCATTGTCCTTGCCCCTCTTTGTATTGACCTATGTCGGCCTTGCGGTCGGCCGGATCCCAGACCTGAAGCTGAACCGTTCGGGGATCGCCCTTCTCGGGCTATGGCCATGGTGATCGTCTCGGGCAGTTCAACATCGGCGACCTTCTCCTACGTCAACTGGCCGACTATATCGCTGCTCTTCGGCTTCTTCGTCATCTCGGCGCAGCTGCGGCTGTAGGGATTCTTTGACCTTGTCGCCAACGGGATCTCCGGGCGCCTGAGGCATCCGGCGAGGTCACCTGTACAAACATTACAGCCCCTCGGGTGGGGAAATATTTTTCAGAGTACTTTGAAATTAAGCTCCCCGAGGATCCCAAGGACCCTTCATTCTCGAAATACTCCTAGTCCTCCGCCAGCAGGTACGGCAGGTCATGGCTTTGCTTTCTTGAGTTCCGTATTTTTCCAGCTTGAATCTATTTCCATGGGCGACCCCCGGCTCGACAAATTGCTCTGGAGTCTGCGGGTGTTCAAGACGCGCCCCTTCGCCACGGCGGCCTGTCGCGCTGGTCATGTGCTTATCGGCGAACTCGAAGCCAAACCGGGCCGCGATGTCCATATCGGTGAAGTTCTCATCGTGCGCGTCGGCGTGGTCACCCGCACGATCAAGGTCGTCGCGATACCGCGTTCACGGGTCAGCGCTAAACAGTTGCCGGAGTACATGACGGATCACACCCCCGCAGCCGAATACGAGCGGGCGAAACAGGCTGGTATTGAGCACATGCTTGCCCGTAAACGGGGCATGGGCCGACCCACAAAAAAAGAGCGCCGCGACATTTCGGAGCTATTCGGTTTCGGTCGAAGTAGTAATTGAAGCACAGCAGGATTAGGGTCCCCCCCGGACAGATTCGCGCGCTAGAGTCGCTATAGTGCACCTGTGTCGGCACCAGCGTCCGCCCCCCAATAGGTCCCCCGAAACAGGGGTTTTCCGGGGTCTCTTCGTAGGGAAAACAGGTCAGGCTCATAATCTGAAGGTCGCTGGTTCAAATCCAGCCCCTGCACCCAATTTAAGTCACTCTAAGGTCCGCTAGGATAACCCCTTCCGAGCGGGCCTTTTAGTTTTATAGAAAGGCAGCTGAGTGCAGCCAAGTGCAATGAAGTGAAGCGTTTGGCACGGGTACCTGCTCCAGCAAAGAACTAACACTCTCACTGGCGGGTAAAGCGAGAGCTACCCCACGCTTCAGGATGGTGCGGACGATCCTATACCCCTGCCATAGGTCTACACCCCATGGGCGGAACGCCCCACATGGGGTATCATTCACTTGCATATTGCTCCGACAAAGGGAGGCGCACCTGCTGGCCCAATCGAGGTGCATCGCCCAAAAACATGAGTTCAAATCGCTCTTTCTCTAAGCTGATCGCCCTCGTGATCATCGCCATAGGGGCCTCATTGGCCTATGCCCGCTACACCGCCGGGGACAACGCCCAGGTATTTGTCATCGGCACCGCTACGGTCGTCATCGCCATCTTTATCTCCCTGGCAATTCAGGTGGCGGCTCAATGGGACCGGGCCGTAATCCTTCGCCTCGGCAAGTTCCACGAACTCAAGGGACCGGGACTCTTCTACATCATTCCGATCATGGACGAGATTCCCTATTGGATCGACACGCGGGTAATCACAACGGCGTTCAAGGCGGAGAAGACCCTGACCAAGGACACCGTGCCCGTGGACGTAGACGCGGTGCTCTTTTGGAAGATTGTCGACCCGAAGAAGGCCGCTCTCGATGTGGCGGACTACAAGAGCGCAATCAGCTGGGCGTCGCAGACGGCCCTGCGCGATGTCATAGGCAAGACTGTTCTCTCGGAAATGCTCGAGGGTCGCGACAAGATCAGTGCGGTCCTGCAGAAAATCATTGATGAGCGGACCGAACCGTGGGGAATCAATGTGATAAGCGTGGAGGTCAAGGACGTGCTCATCCCCTCGGCCCTGGAGGATGCTATGTCGATGCAGGCCCAAGCCGAGCGTGAGCGCCAGGCGCGCGTCATTCTGGGCGACTCCGAGCGCCAGGTCGCGGAGAAGTTCGCCGAGGCCGCAAAGAGCTATGAGCACAACCCGGTTGCCCTCCACCTGCGCGCGATGAACATGCTCTATGAGGGTCTGAAGGCGAATTCCACTATCGTGATCGTCCCGAGCAGCGCGGTCGAATCCATGCAACTCGGTGGGCTTGCCGGCCTAACGGCGCTTACCATGGGCATCGACAAGGTAAACCAGGTCGGTGCGACGCTGGCTGGATCCCTCTCTCAGACGGCGCCGGATCCGGCATCCCAGTGATTGTCGGCAAAAGGGGCACCGCGGGACGCCTGCGGTATCTCCCAACCGGGTCGATGCTCGCCCCGGGAGGATGCACCCCATTCGCTTCAGCGAGATCGTTTCCGGGTCTGCGAGCCTCGCTTTCAGGTCAGCTCAGACACTCAGAAACGATATAGTCGAATGCGACGTTTGAGGGCCCGTATGACTCGTGCCATTGTCCAGTAATTCACTCGCCATGGAAATGACTCCAAGCAAATCGGAAAGTCCTTCCCCAGCAGAGAAGCCCGCGAACACAATTCCGCCCGACATCGCCAAGGCTTCTGTTCCTGACACGCTCGCGACACTCAAGGTCAATCCCGAAACCGGCCTGACTGGCACCGACGTGGACACCCGGCGCAAGGAAAGCGGCTACAACGAGGTCGCTGAGAAAAGGGGGCACCCAGTCCTGAAGTTTCTTAAGAAGTTCTGGGGGATCTCGGCCTGGATGCTGGAGCTGATCATGGTCCTCTCGATCTTCCTAAGAAAATATTCGGACGTAGCTGTCATAGGAGCGCTGCTGGTGATCAACGCCGTCTTGAGCTTTATGCAGGAGCAGCGAGCGGCCGACGTGGTCGAGGCCCTGCGTCGCCGTCTTCAAGTCAGTGCGCGTGTAAGGCGCGATTCGAACTGGCAAATGGTTCCAGCCCGGGAGTTGGTTCCCGGGGATATTGTCCGGGTACGCCCGGGCGATATCATCCCTGCCGATGTCAAGTTGCTCACGGGAACCGTGAGCGTCGACCAGTCTGCGCTGACTGGCGAATCGAGGGATGTGGATATCGCTGTCGGTGGAGTACTTTCCTCCGGCTCCGTGGTTCGTCGGGGCGAGGGAAATGGCGTTGTGATGCTGACCGGTGCAAAAACCTATTTCGGGCGAACAACGCAGCTGGTCCAGGAGGCCCGCCCCAAACTCCACATCGAGGCTGTTGTGGCGAAAGTCGTCCGCTGGCTCTTTGTGATCGTCGGCGCGCTCATAGCCGTCGTCGTCGTCTTGTCGCTGATTCGCGGCGCGCCGCTGATTGAGATGATCCCCCTCATGCTGGTCCTCCTGATGAGCGCCGTGCCGGTCGCACTCCCGGTAATGTTCACGGTCAGCATGGCGGTCGGATCGAAGGAATTGGCAAAACGGGGCGTGTTGGTCACCCGGCTGAGCGCAGCAGAGGATGCCGCCACCATGGACACACTCTGTGTGGACAAGACCGGCACGATCACGCTGAACCAGCTCACCGTGACCGGCGTGATCCCGCTGGAGAACGCAACGGAAGCCGACGTATTGGTGGCTGGCGCGCTCGCCTCCCAGGAAGCCAACCACGATCCAATTGACCTGGCATTCCTAGCCGCGGCGAAGGATCGCCATCTCTTCGACCATCTCTCCAAGGTTACGCCGGTGTCCTTTGCTCCGTTCGATGCGAAGAACCGGCGGACGGAGGCCGTGGTTGAACAGGACGGGAAGCGCCTGCATGTGATGAAAGGGGCAGTCCGCACGATCGCCGAGGCCTGCGGCCTCCAGGCTCCCGCGATTGAAGAATTGGGGGCGCGAGTCCGCGATTCGGCCGCCAAGGGCTACCGCACCCTGGCCGTCGCGCGGGGTCCTGAGAACGGGACGCAAAGCTTGGTTGGCCTAGTGACCCTCTACGATCCGCCCAGGCCGGACGCCAAACAGCTTATCGCCGAACTCGGGGACTTGGGAGTTTCTGTAAAAATGCTCACGGGCGACGCGCTTGCGGTGGGCCGTGAGATCGGGCAAGGGGTCGGATTACCCAATATCCTGCGGGTTTCGGATCTCAAGGCCCTGGATGGCCAGGCGGGCAACAAGGCCGTGGATCTGTTGGCCGGAGCCGATGGCTTCGCCGAGGTCTTTCCCGAGGACAAGTATCTTGTGGTCAAGCACCTTCAGACGGCTGGCCATGTGGCGGGCATGACAGGAGATGGCGTCAACGATGCTCCCGCTCTCCGGCAAGCCGAAGTAGGAATCGCCGTCAGTTCGGCAACCGATGTCGCGAAGGGTGCTGCGAGCGTCGTCCTGACCGAGCCGGGCCTTACAAACATCGTAGCCTTGGTCGAGCAAGGACGGACGATCTACCAACGCATCCTGACCTGGATCATTAACAAGATCAGCCGCACAATCCTAAAGGCTTCCTTCGTGGCCATCGCCTATGCTGTCACGGGCAAATTCGTGGTCTCCGCCTTTGCCATGCTGCTGCTGACCTTCATGACAGACTTTGCGAAGATCTCGCTGGCCACTGACCACGTCCAACCGTCCAAGAAGCCGGAGACGTGGAACATAGGCGGCTTCATCACCGTGTCCGTGGCCCTGGGGATCGCGATGGTTGCGGAAACACTCCTCCTCCTCTGGATCTGTTGGACGCGTTTCGGCTTGGCGACCCACAACAGTGCTCTCTACACGTTCAGCTTTCTGACATTGCTCTATTTCGCGGTGTTCTCGGTTGGCTCCGCGCGGGAGCGTCGCTGGTTTTGGACGACGCTGCCCAGTAAGACATTCATGGCCGCACTCATTGCAGACGCACTCGTCGGCACGGTCCTGACCCTCGTTGGCCTTCCAGGGCTCATACCGTTGCCCGGTTGGCAGGCGCTCGCCGTCTTTGCTTATGCTTTGATCGCATGCCTGGGTGTAAATGACTCCATTAAGGTCCTAATGATACGGTGGCTCATTCCAAATGCTGTGGCCCAGCAACCGACCGACCTGACGCCGCAGATCGCCAAGCACGCGTACGAACTCTACGAAAAGCGAGGCCGCAAGGACGGCGGGGCGGCTCAGGACTGGGACCAGGCGGCGCAAGAGATTCGCCACGACAAACCAAAAAAATGAACGGCCGCGAATCCCGCGACCGAAAGGGGCTTCAAAGATGAAAATCAACTCAAAGGATTTTGGCGTCCGGCCCGCACTAACCGTCAAACTCCAGGAATGGCCGACCCTCGTGAAGTCCTTCTCCAAATCCCAGAAGCGTTATCAAAAACTTCTCGATAAGCACGTGGCTCGCCTGTGCAAGCTGCAACGGCTCCACTGGGCGTTGAACCGCTATGCGCTCCTCCCGATCTTCCAGGGAATGGACGCAGCCGGCAAGGATGGCGCGATCCAGCACGTCAGGTCTGGGGTCAATCCGCAGGGATGCCAGGTCTTCATATGCTAAGACGACCGCCAAAAGGAAGCGGGAGCTTAAAGCTATCCGTATCCGCCTGTGATAGCCGCCCGGGCTGACACAGTATAGCGTGCCACAGGAGATTGATCGATGGAAACCCCTCGCAAACAGGAGAAGCCGCCCGTTTTCGAAAAATTGTGGGTGCAAGTTCTTCTTGTCGCCTTCTTGGCCCTGGTCGTTTTTCTCTTCTTCATCCTTTCGAAAAGGTGGCTCTTCGTAGACGCTCGTCACTGAATGAATGACGGTACTTGTGGAAGCGTCCACGCAACGAAGCCAAGGAGGGCTAAGCACCTTGCCGAAGACTATGCTGCGTGCAGAACGTCGCAATGCACACAAGAAGCCGCCCGCAAGGCTCTTCTCGGGCTATTGGACCCTGGCGGTCGCGAGAGCCTTCTTTAGACGATTCAGGCCGTCTCTTACTCCGTCATTCGTAACAAACGGCAACGCGCCATCGATCGCTCTGGATGCTTCAGCTGCGTAACCGAACTTTGCGTAGATGCTGGCTGCTTCGTATGCAAACGCGGCGTTCTTGGGAAAAAGCGATAGGGCTTCCGTCAGAAAGGCCAATTCCGCGGCGGACGGTTTTGCCGCCGAGTGGAGCCAGATGGCCGCCATCAATTCATAGGTGCTCAGGTCCGCCGGTGTCATTTGCCGGGCCCTGAGGAGAGGCTCGATCGCGAACGCGACTTGCCCGGCGCCGAGTTTTCCGCCCGGGACCGCAGGATGCGCCTCCACATCCGCGTAGCGCAGTTGCGCGAGTTCGCGAAAGGCAGCGGGGCGTTGGGCGCCGGCCTTCGCCGCAGCCTCAAGAAGTTCGCGTGCCTTCGCGTCATCGCCTATATCGCGCTCGTAGAGGCCGTAAACCGCAAGTAGCTCTGGATCGTGTATCGGCGCAGCGCTGACGACGATCGGCTCCATCACGACCGCCATACCCACTGCATTGTTGCGCTTCGCCCCCGCCGTGTCGGCCGCATCCGCGCCGGAGTTGAAATCCGTCGGCATGCCGAGATCCCCGCGGTAGGCCCGCAGCAGCACCTTTCCGGCTTGCCGGAGATAGATCCTGGCGAGCGACGTATCGGTGGTCCGGAGGTCTTCAGCTTTCATCCGAAGCCAATCAGCGATAATGCGGCCAACCTCGTCATTCGTGGCCACCCGGAAACTGACATCGGCAACATCATGCGGCGCCCGGACTTCTGGCTGAATCCTCGTTGCAATGGGCAGGTACCTTAGGAGTTCGATCTTCAGTCCGTCATAGCCAAATCCAAAGCACTGCCGGAAAAATTCCTCCGTTGCGGGCACGCGCGATACGCCCGTGACAAAGCGCCAGAATTCGGCCGCACGAGCCGCATTCTTTTGGTCTCCGAATAAGGCCCAACGAACAAATAGCGCCGATTCGCAATCCCAGAGATCGGCGGCTTCGGGCGTCGGCAGGCTGTCTGAAAAAAGCCGCTCAAAGGGCAGCAACGTGACGGCGTTATTGCGGCCGCCGCCGGCCCAAGATTCTCGGTGATTGAGCTCGTCGGTGAACTCTAAGTTCTGAATCTTCTTCGTGAATTCGTCGGAGATCCAGAATAGCGCTTTGCCGACGTACCACTGGGTCTCGAATAACATACTGTCACCCACATTCTTCCTTTCAAACAGGAAACCGCCTACATTGTGCGCCATGAGGCCGTATCGCCCTAAAAGCCCTGCGCGGAACCACAATGGAGGCACCGGCGTATAGCGTCTGAGGCGGTACTCCAGATCCCAACCCTCATTCGTCAGGTCTCCTAAGGCAGCAACCTCGTATAGGTTGCATTGGCCCGCCAGAGTGTCGGCATCATAGCTGAATGCGGGAGATGAGAACGTCTTTATCTGAATCCGCCCGGGCAACAGCCCAATGTGAGTTGATGCACGGGAAACAACCGTCGGCGGCACTGCCAATGTGGGCACCGTGGCCTTGGCCGGAGCCGAATCGTCGATAATGAGCGTAAAGGGCGTCGAAAAATGTGCAGTGACATTTTCCGACATCAAGACCTCTTGCACCGCGAAGTCTCGCTGGAGGCCGCCACTCCACCAAACTGCTTTGCTGTCGGCCGCCCGGGAAAGGATCTCGACTCCTGGGATGGAAGCATATCGCCAGGGCCGCTTGGGTATCGGCGTCGATGTGACGATGTACCGCTGAAACACGACCGCCGGTTCAGTCGCCGGGGTGTCCTGCGCATAGCCGGCGCCGCCGCGGAAGGCGAACGCGACCGCTATTCCCGCAAATAGCCTAAACCTGTTATTGAATTCACGGAATTTCACGAAAGCGGTACTACCTGACGACTCTTCAACCCGACTTAGCCGAGCTACAACGGACGCCGTTTATTGCGGGACACAAACTCAATCAGAGGACGTAGGCTCCCAGGCAATAGTCGAGCGCCGAAAACTGTTCGCTCGAAGCTTGTTTTGTTGTTCCTCGCAAACCGGCCTACTTCAACGATGGACGCTTCCGGCGAACACGCCTGCCTGTTTTGTGAACTGCTTCTCCAAACTGCCGCACACCAGCTCGCACAATTTGAAGATCGACGGATCAGCAATCGAGTAGAAGACCTGAAGCCCCTCCTTCCTCCGCGCCAACACATTGGCCTGGGTGAGTGTTTGCAAGTGACGCGAGACATTGGTCTGAGTGCCGCCCGTCACCTCGACCAGCGCGTTGACGTTCTTCTCACCATCGAACAGGGCATGCACTAGGCGCAGCCGCATCGGCTCCGACAACACGGCGAAGCGGTGGGCAACCAATTCCAACGCAGCCTCGGAGAGAGGGGCACGTTTATCCATGCGCATAATAGAACACAGGCTTGACATGACTTCAATTAAATGCATATATGCGCATATAAAGTCAATGCGGATATGAAAATTGAAGCTCTGGTTCGCTTAATGGCCGGCAGCCTGGTCCTCCTCGGGGTCGCCCTAACCTATTTCTTGAGCCCCTGGTGGCTCCTCCTGCCGACCTTCGTGGGCGCAAATCTGGCCCAATCGGCTCTGACCGGCTTCTGCCCGCCCTCGCTTATCCTCACCAAGCTCGGCTGGCTCGGTGACGACGGCGTTATCCACTGGGGCGGAAGCAAGGGAACTCACCGCTGACCCGTCATGAGCGCCGCCCTAAGTCGGTTCCTGCCCATCATTGGAGGCGCCTCCGCCCTTGGCGCCGCCATGGGCTGTTTTGGCAAGTGCTCCTCAGGCAATTTTCCCCTGACTTCTACCTGGTGGCGCGGAGCCCTCTATGGGCGGGTTATCGGCCTCCTTTTCGCTCTTGGCTCACGCACCCCCTGATTTCCATGTCCTCCGCATCTTTTCGTCTCCTTTTCTCCATCTCGGCCTTCGTCGCCGTAGCCTCCGGGATCGCCGCCGCGGAACCATGGACACTGGACCGCGCCGTTACATTCGCGCTGGCCCATAGTCCGGATGCCCAAGTGGCCCGCGCCCGCGTCGAGGGCGCTCAAGCGTTCGTGCAGCAGGCCCAGAGCGCCTGGTATCCGCAGCTTGCGGTCAGCGGACGCTACACGGACACCAACAACCCCATGATGGCCTTTGGTTCCATCCTGAACCAGCGAGCCTTCAATTTCGGGTTGGACTTCAACCGTCCCGGGCAGATCGACAATCTCGATGCCGCGGGAACGATCGCTTACAACCTCTACAGCGGAGGCAAGGCCTCGGCCAGCCGTCAAGCCGCCCGGGCGGGTGCCCAGGCCGCCGACTACGATCTTAACGCCGCGCGCCATGAACTCACCGCAGAGGTGGTGAAGGCCGTCTTCAACCTTCAGAAAGCTCGGGAAGCGGTCGGAGCCGTCGAAGGAGGGGTGAAAGCCTACGAAGCGGCCGTCTCAGTCGCCCAAGCCCGGTTTGATGCCGGCCAGCTTCTTAAAGCCGACCTGCTTAGCCTCAAGGTCCAATTGGCCCAGACCCGGGAGACCCTCTCCTCCGCCCGCCACGGTGCGGCCCTGACGGAACGAGCGTTCGACTTCGTCCTTGGCCTAGACGCCACAGATTCTCCGGTGGTCCTTGCGCCCAACGATCCTTCGCTCTCCCGGCTGACGGCTCCGGACACCCGGGATTACTCCCAACGGCCCGAACTGCTCGTCCTGGACGCACGCCAACGCGCAGCTGAAGCAATGGTTGAGGCCGCTCGCAGCGGTCTTCGGCCCTCCGTGAACGCCTTCGCGAGCTACCAATACGACCACGGCTGGCAGCTCAATCGCGGCGCCGATAGCTGGCTGGCCGGTATATCGGTCGATGTGAATCTCTTCGACGGAGGGCAGACCACAGGAAAGGTGCGACAAGCGACGGCGGAACTGCTTCAGGTAAAAGAGTTTCGGCGCAAGTTTGAGTTGGGAATTGGGCTCGAAGTCGAACAGGCCCGAATTGCCCATGACGACGCCGTGGAACGGCTCGCCATCACGGCGAGCGTCGTCGAGCAAGCCGAGGAAAGCGCCTCGCTCACCCAAGCGCGTTTCCAAAAGGAGGCCCTCCTGGCCGCCGACCTCATTGGCGCCGAGAGCCGGCTTATCGAGGCCCGTCTCCGCCGCACTGTCGCCGCCTCCGACGAACGCATGGCCGTCGTCGATTTGCGCCGAGCCCTGGGATTCGACCCCCTGCCGCAACCCTAATTTTAATCCCATGAAATCGCTTCACCCTCTTTCCACCGTGTTCGCTATGGCGCTCTTCGCCGGGTGCGGTCACCAGGCGCCCGATTCGGGTGCCGGTCCGTCACTTCCTCCGATCAAGGCGCAGATCGCCCTCGTCCATCTGGAGACCGTGCCCGTTCTGACCGAGATCACCGGCACGGTCGATGCCGTAGAGCGGGCCCAATTGGCCGCCAAAGTCATGGGGTCGATCGACGAGATGCCCTTCACGCTTGGCCAACGGGTGAAGCGCGGCGACCCTCTGGTGACCATTAGCGCCGGTGAAATCAACGCCCGGGTGGCTCAGGCCGAGTCCCAATTCAACCAAGCGAGTCGCGACCTGGCGCGGGAGCGAGAACTCCTTCCCAAAGGGGCCAGCACGGCCACCATGGTCAAGGATCTCGAGGATCGCTGTGCCGGGGCCGATGCGATGCTTCGAGAGGCCAAGGTCATGCTGAGCTATGCCACTCTCCACGCCCCTTTCGACGGGGTGATTGCGCGGAAATTCGCCGATGTCGGCGATCTGGCGTCACCCGGCCTTCCCCTCGTCGAAATCGAGGGGCTGAACGGCTTTGAGGTGCAGGCCGGCGTACCCGACTCGTTGGCGAGCGACCTGAGTGTGGGAAAGCTGCTCGTGGTTCAAACCCCCACCGAAGGCGTCGCCTTCTCGGGAACAATCAGTGAGATTTCCTCTGCAGCAGATCCCAACACCCACACGGTGGCCGTCAAGATCACCGTGCCCGACAGTGTGGCGGTTCGTTCCGGCCAATTTGTCAAAGTTCAACTTCTCGGCGCACCGATCCGGGCGCTCCTGGCGCCTTTGGCGTCGGTCACGACCCTGGGCCAGATGGAGCGGGTCTTTGTCGTCGGCATCGACAACCGCGCGGTGCTCCGATTGGTCACGACCGGAGCCCGGCGCGGCAATCAGGTCGAAATCCTTTCCGGCCTCGATGACGGGGACCGGGTGATCCTGGCCCAGCCGGCCGGCATGCAGGAAGGCCAACTGCTGGAGATTCAGCCGTGAATGCCCCTCCATCGTCCCCCTTCAATGAGCCGGCCCGCTACGGCTTTGCCGGCCGGATGGCGTCGCTCTTTATCGACTCGAAGCTGACGCCCATCCTGATTGCAGCGTCCCTGCTCCTCGGTGTATTTGCCGTGCTCCTTCTTCCCCGCGAGGAGGAGCCGCAGATCAAGGTGCCGATGATCGATGTCATGGTAACCATGCCGGGGGCTACAGCCCACGAGATCGAGAACCGCGTCACCCGCCCCATGGAGATGCTCCTCTGGGAGATCCCCGGGGTCGAATACCTCTATTCAACGGCGAGCCCCGGGGCCGATATGACCATCGTCCGCTTCAAGGTCGGTATCGACCCGGAGGCGGCCTTGGTCCGGCTCAACCAGAAGCTTCAGGCAAACCTCGACCGCATGCCGCTTGGGGTCATGCCCCCACTGATCAAGTCGCGGACCATAGACGACGTGCCCGTTCTAGCCCTCACTTTCCACAGCTCCCGTTATGACCACGCGACGCTCCGCCAACTGGCGGTGCAGGTCGAGGACACCATAAAGACCCTTCCGCAGGTAGCGGAAACGACGGTCATTGGCGGTCAGCCCCGCTCGTTCCGGGTGCTTCTCGATCCGCAGCGCCTGGCCTCACGCAATCTGAGCCCAGGGGTCCTGGTTCCGATGCTGCAACAGGCCAACGCCCAGGCGCAAACGGGCTCCCAAGCCTTCGCCAATCGCGAGACCCTGCTTCAGACCGGTGACTTTTTCCGGAACGCCCAGGATGTAGGAGCCGTTGTCGTCGGGGTCTTCGACGGCAAGCCGATCTACCTGCGCGAGGTGGCTCAAATCGCCGACCAGACCGCAGATCCCTCAGACTACGTCCTCTTCGGCCACGGCGGAAGCGTCCCGAACGAAGAAGCCGCCATTACCCTCAGCATTGCCAAACGCCCTGGCGCCAACGCCGTGGATGTCGTCAAAGAGGTAGTCGCCAAAGTGGATGGCCTCCGCGGCAACCTCATTCCGGCCGACATCGGCGTCTCAGTCACCCGCGACTACGGAGCGACCGCACGCGACAAATCCAACGAACTGCTGCTCCACATGGGACTGGCCGTCTTCGGCGTCGCGATCCTGATTCTGCTCTTCCTCGGTTGGCGCGAATCCCTGGTCGTTCTCTTGGCCATCCCGGTAACCCTGGGCCTCACGCTCCTCGTCTTCTACCTCTACGGTTACACGCTCAACCGGATCACGCTCTTTGCCCTCATCTTCTCGATTGGCATTCTCGTGGATGACGCGATTGTCGTCGTCGAAAATATTGTCCGCCACATGGGTTTACCCAGTTGCCGGCGCAAGCGCCTGCTCCAGATTGCCGTCGAGGCGGTCGATGAGGTCGGAAACCCCACCATCCTGGCGACCTGGGCCGTGATCGCAGCGGTCCTGCCGATGGCCTTCGTCAGCGGATTGATGGGGCCGTACATGCGCCCGATCCCGATCGGATCGAGTGCGGCCATGCTCTTCTCGCTTCTGGTTGCCTTCGCGGTCACCCCTTGGGCAGCGCTAAAGATTCTCAAGGGTCACGCCGCGAAGCCAGCCCAGGCCGCCGCATTCATCGATTCCCCGCTGACCGAAGAAGAGGAGGCCGCCGAGGAGGCGACTCCGGATACCTGGTTCACGCGCCTCTACCAACGGGCGATGCGCCCCCTTCTGGACCACCGCGCCTGGCGCTGGGGATTCCTGCTCGTCGTTGCTGCCGCCACGGTCGGCGCGATGGGGCTCGTCGGCATCAGGGCCGTCAAGGTGAAGATGTTGCCCTTCGACAACAAATCCGAGTTTCAGGTGATCTTGAACATGCCGCAGGGCAGCACGCTCGAAGAGACCGCCCGGGTTGCCCGAGAGATGGCGGCGGCGATCCGCTCCGAACCGGAAGTCCGCGACTACGAGGTTTATGCCGGCACCGCCTCGCCCTTCAATTTCAATGGCCTTGTCCGCCATTACTTCCTGCGCCGCGGACCGAACGTGGCCGATCTCCAGGTGAATCTCTTGCCGAAGGACGAACGCCGCGCGCAAAGCCACGAGATCGCTAAACGCGTACGCCCCGCGCTGGCCGCCATCGCGGCCAAATATGGCGCTGCGGTCGCCGTTGCCGAGGTACCGCCGGGGCCCCCGGTCCTCCAGACGCTAGTCGCGGAAATCTACGCGCCGGACGAGGCCTCCCGTCTCAAGCTCGCGACCCAGGTGCGTGAAATTTTCCGCTCCACCCCGGGAGTCGTAGACGTCGATTGGTATGTAGAAGCCGAGCAACCGAAGACCCTTTTGCACATCGACCAGGCCAAAGCCGCCCTACAAGGAGTCACCGAAGGCGCCATCACACGCACGGTCCAGATGGCAGCGCAGGGCTATCCCGTGACCCTCATGCACCTTCCCAACGCCCGCGAGCCCGTCAACGTGGTGCTGGAACTGCCGCGCGCCCTCCGTGCCCGCCCCGACGATCTCCTCGCGCTACCCGTGCAATCGGAGATGAACCCTCAGGCGCCCCTCGTCCCCTTGCGCGAACTCGTCACGCTCGAAACCGGGACGAGCGAGCGGAACATCTACCACAAGAACCTACAAAATGTGACCTATGTCACGGGAGACGTGGCGGGAGTGATTGAGAGTCCGGTCTATGCAATCCTCAAGATGAACCACGCCTTGGCGCAGCTCGACGGGCGCGCGTATGGCGGCACTCAGGAAAGCGTCAAGGTGTACAATTCGACGATGCCCTCCGATGACCGGGAGCCGGCAATGAAATGGGACGGCGAGTGGCAGGTTACGATTGAGGTGTTCAGGGATCTCGGCCTCGCCTTTGGCGCCGTGCTGATCCTGATCTATATGCTCATGGTCGGCTGGTTCAAAAACTACACCACGCCGCTCATTGTGATGACAGTCATTCCGTTTTCGCTCGTAGGCATTCTGCCGGCCCACGAGATCATGGGCGCCTTTTTCACCGCTACCTCGATGATCGGATTCATGGCTGGCGCCGGCATCGTTGTGAGGAACTCCATCATCCTGGTCGATTTTATCGAACTGAGACTCAGCCATGGCCGCCCGTTGCGCGACGCTTGCATCGAGTCCGGAGCAGTCCGCTTCCGGCCAATGATGCTGACCGCTTTCGCCGTCGTCGTCGGTGGACTCGTCATTCTCTCAGATCCGATCTTCCAGGGTTTGGCCATTTCACTCCTCTTCGGTGCCGTCGCCTCCCTGTTGATCAGTCCACTTGCCGTGCCGCTCATTTACTACGTCGTGCATGCACGTGCCCATGCGGGACCAAAAGCGCCCGGCGCCCCGCCCGCAGATAAGTGCGAAGTAACGCCATGAGTCCCCTGCTTCTCATTCTCATTCTAGGCGCGGTGTTCCTCATCGCACGAATGTTTTTAAAACGCCGCCCAGTTATGTCCCCCCCAGAAGCCGCCGCCGCCGTGGAAACAGGCATTGCCGTGCTCGTCGATGTGCGCGAGCCGGCCGAGTGGAACGGGGGCGTGGCAGGAGTGGCCGTCCTCCTTCCCCTGAGCGATTTGCGCGGCCCACGAAAGCGCTGGACACCCTTCTTGGAAAAGAACCGAAGCAAGCGCATCGTGCTTTATTGCAAGTCTGGAATGCGCTCCGGGATGGCCGCTTCCATACTCAAGGCAGAGGGATTCGAAGCCGCCAACATGGGCACCTTCTCGAATTGGCACGCAAACGGACTGCCGGTGCGCACGCCATAGCCGCCCTGAGGAATGAATTCTCAGGGTTGGATTCTGTAGAGAGCCGTGAATGTAAGCGCGACGTCATTGAAGGGACTCACCAAACCGGAAAAGGCTCCGTGGTCCAGGTGCTCGCGAAGCGGCATTGAGCCATTGTACTTCGTTGCTCCGTCAGGAGACTTGCAACGCTTCAACGCGACGCCGCGGCCCCCGGTCGGGCGCGAGGAAGACTCCGCTGTCTAACGACCTCAAGAAATTTGCCGAGCGATGGACTAAGGCTTCGCCCGCGGACCCGTTGCAGGTGCAAAGGACGCAGGATCGACAGATTCTTGACCGGAATGATTCCCAGAGACCCTGCCTGCACTTCGAGCGAAACGATGAGGCGTGAGACAATCGCGACCCCCATGCCTGCCGCGACCGCATTCTTAATCGCCTCGGGGCTCGCGAGCGAAAGGAGAGGTTTCACGGCAATCCCCTTCCGGAGAAGCGCCCGCTCGACGACAGCCCGAGTGCCAGAACCCTCTTCTCGCAGGAGGATTGGCTCGCGGCACATCTCGCGGGCGCTCACGGCACCCTTTCTCATGAGTGGATGATCGGGCGGAGCAATGGGAACCAGCTCATCCTGAAAGAATACCGTCGATTCCAATTCCTCCGCATCCAAAAGCCCCTCAGTCAGTCCCACTTCAATGGTCCCTGCCAACAGAGCCTGATGCACGTGCTCGGTATTGCCGATCTCCACTTGCAGTTCTATCTCTGGATACCGGCGGTGGAAGTCCGCAAGCATGCAAGGGAGAAGATAGCCGCCGATCGTGAGGCTTGCTCCCACGGCGAGCCGGCCGCGCTTGAGCCCACGATATTCCTCGATCGCGCGTGCCGCATCCTTCTCCAACGTCTGCCAGCGAGAGGCGTAAGCGGCCAAAATTCCACCCGCCTCGGTGAGTCGGCACCCCCGCGGAAGCCGATCCAAGAGACGAACCCCCAGCTCAGTCTCCAGCTCGGCGATCTGCCGCGAAACTGCCGGTTGGCTCACCCGTACCGCCACAGCCGCGCCGCTGATGCTTCCGGCTTGGGCGACGGCCTGAAAGAGGGCGAGATGGTTCCGATTCATGCTATACTTTTATAGTATGGACCACATATAAACAATGTCTTTGTGGCATCTCCCTAAAGCGAGTATTCTTGAGGGATCATGAACGCCACACTGCCGGCAGCAGTCCGCAAAGAGGTCCAATCACGGGCTTCGGTGATCCTGCCTGTTCAACGGACCCGTGTCGTCGCGCTCGTCGTGGTGGCCACCGGTTTGATCCTCTGGGCTTCGCCCCCGACCGCCCTCGTCGCGGGCATCCTCTTCGCACTCTTGATCGGGCATCCGTTCGCCCATTGGAACCACAAGGTCACGAAGTGGCTTCTCCAGGTCTGTGTGGTCCTGCTCGGCTTCGGCATGAACCTGCCGGCGGTGCTTCGCTTGGGATTCGACGGTTCGTTGTTCGCCGCCACGACCATCGGCACCGCGTTGCTGCTCGGCCGCTGGCTCGGCCGCCGGTTGGCGCTGGACTCGAAAACGAGCCTCCTGGTTTCAGCCGGGACCGCCATTTGCGGCGGCTCGGCCATTGCCGCCGTCAGTTCGGTCATCGGTGCGTCGGAGGCCGAAATCGCAGTATCCATCGGAACGATCTTCCTCTTAAACGCTGTTGCGCTCTACGTCTTTCCCCTAGCCGGCCATCTCTTGCACCTGAGCCAAGCCCAGTTCGGCCTTTGGGCGGGGGTAGCGATCCACGATATTTCATCGGTAGTAGGCGCAGGGCTGAGCTATGGCCCCGATTCCCTCCAGACCGCCATTGCCGTGAAGCTGTCACGCACGCTGTGGATTGTACCGCTGACCCTTGCGATTGCCTTTCGCCTTAGCAGGCGGCAAAAGCCCATGGACGAAGATTCTCCAAAACTCCGGAACTTCAAAATCGCAGCGCCTTGGTTCATCGGCTTTTTCCTCCTGGCGTCCTTGCTGAGCAGCTATGCCCCCACAGTTTCCGGCTGGGCGCCCCATCTTTCCGAGATCGCCCGTCGAGGCATGATCCTAGTGCTGTTCTTAATCGGCACCTCACTCTCCGTGAGCGCTCTCAGGGCAGTCGGCTGGCGAACGGTGGCGAGCGGACTGACGCTATGGCTCTTCATCAGTGGTGGTTCGCTGATGGCTATAATATTGTTCCATCTCAAGCCGTGAACGTCCGCTCATTCACGACTGGCGCTCACCCAGTTCTTTCGTCTGGCCCGGCTACGGCAATTCCTCAAGCATTAGTCCCTACCCTCGTTTCAATGGGCTCACCTCGAAGGGCGAGTCGATAGGTGCAGAATCCGCAAGGGGGCGATTTGTTGCGTCCTCGCACCAGGAGTATCGTCTTAATAGGTGAATGAATCATAACCCTCAAGATCCGGAAGTCCTTCGGCAGGCGGTCCGCAATCGATATGGATCGATCGCCAAGGGCGAAACTACCCTGACCCACAACGACGGCGCTCGTAGTGCATGTTGCAAGGAAGACAAATTGCAGGAAACGCCAGCTGCGTCCCCATGCGGTTGCGGGGAGGGGGCTCAGGCCCGTACGCTTGGCTATTCTGAAGCCGATCTCGCTGGCATCCCTGATGGCGCCAACCTCGGCCTCGGCTGCGGCAATCCCGTAGCCCTGGCATCCCTGAAACTAGGCCAAACCGTTCTTGATCTGGGTGCAGGCGCGGGATTCGACGCATTCCTTGCCGCGCGAGCAGTAGGCCCCACGGGCAAAGTGATTGGCGTCGATATGACTTCCGAGATGGTTTCGAAGGCACGCGCCAATACAAAGAAGGGCGGGTATTCCAACGTCACCTTCCGCTTGGGTGAAATCGAGGCATTGCCCGTGGCAGACGCCTCTGTTGACGTGATCATCTCCAACTGCGTCATCAACCTCTGCCCCGATAAACGGCCCGTCTACCAAGAGGCTTTTCGGGTGCTGCGGCCAGGTGGTCGCCTCGCCGTATCGGACGTGGTCGCACGCGAAGAGCTGTCGGAAGACATAAAGCGCGACCTAACGCTGCATAGCGGATGTTTGGCGGGAGCCACGCTATACACGGATCTTACACGGATACTCGAAGAGTCCGGCTTTACCGAGATTGTCATCCGCCCCAAGGGCAACAGCGACGCTGTTATCACGAGTTGGGAGTCGAAGCGGGGCTTCGAGACCAAAGTGTTCGCAGCTGAGGTGACCGCCACCAAGCCAGGTTCGGATTGTTGCGCTTCTACATGCTGTAATGAAGGTTTGTAATCCGTGCCCAACTTCCATCAGCTCCCAGCAAGCGGCGCTTCTGGTAATTGGCCGGCGTGTCGCCAAGGGGCAAACGTGAAAAGAGGCCAATTCTCCCCCAGAACCAAATCCGACCGAAGGCTGCCGCGGTCCAAGGTATGGGAGAGCCACAGGTCAACTGCGGCATATTGATTGCTCGCACATCAAATTGCATCAGGACGGTGCAAATCCGTGCGGCGGCCAGGCTGCCCAAGCAATAGGTCGTACTAAGGGTGGAATCAATACGAAGCTTGCCGCGATCGTTGAGGGAGGTGGGCGAGCCGTGGCGCTCGGCTTGGCTGAGGGCCAGCGTCACGATCTTTGCGCGATCGAGCCGCTCTTGCCCTACTTGCGCCACCGCCACGCCGTTGCCGATAAGGGCTTCGATGCCGACACGTTTCGAGCGCGCCTATGCAGACAGCATACGCGGGTCTGTATTCCCGCGAAGCGCTCTCGCCGTTGGCCAGTGGCCTTTCATCGCGGCTACTACCGGCGGCGTCATAAAGTCGAAAACTTCTTCTGCCGTCTCAAGCGCTACCGGCGCCTCGGCACCCGATACGAGAAACTCGCTGTCACGTTTCTCACCTTCGTTCAGTTCGCGGCGGTCGTTGATTGGCTCATTCATTGATTTTGCAAACACGCCCTAGTTCAGGCGTGCGCTCGAGCGGATTCACCGTCAGCCAAACACTAGATCGGGTGTATTTTTATGGTGGGCGTTTGAAGCCTGGTAATTCACCTCGGTGAATGGCCGGCCTCGCCAAGGCCTGGCCTGGCAGCATTAAGGACGTCCATCATTGCATAAGACTCATCCTTGTCGGCGCGGACTGGGTGGCGTTCGCAGGTTGAAAACGTGGCGCGTTTGACGAACTGGGACAGAGCAATCGCTTCATGTTCGTCCGGCCGACGGTAATGGTTAGCTGCGATGGTGGGAGCCCTCTCATGGGGTTCAGCTACTACAGCCGATTCGGCTCTATCGGTGCTCCCCGCCACAGATGCCAACACAGACGGCAGATCCCGAGCGAGCGGGGATACCGGCGTGGCCTTCGTTAAAGCCTACGAAGCAGAGTGATCCAGCGGCTCTTCAACCCAAAACCCGGCGCCAGCCGACCTAGGGGTTGAGAGCCGTCTTCAGATCGGCCGCAGCATCTCCGACAATCCGGTTCGTTTCCCGGTCCGAATCAAAGACGGAATTGAGTCCTTGAGGTTCGGCGTACGGGTCGGCCGTGTAACTCAAATCGCCGGGCTGCCATTTCCCGCCGACATGGAGGGGGCGCCCCTCACCGCCCCATCCCCAGAAATTGCTGCCGGCAAAGGGTCCGTTTGCACGAATCGATGCGCTGATGCTCCCGAGAACGAAGTGGTAGAACGCATTGCGCGCCCGCGTTCCGCCTTCCGGAGAAACCGAATTGGCGTCGCGTGCCAGACCGAATTCCTCGAGGACGGCTGGCTTGTTAAGACGACGGGCAATCGAGGCGTGCTCGGTCAAATAGCTGTTTGCGAGCACTTGGGCATGGGCAAGGGTTTCCGGCTTTGCTCCGTCGAACCAACCCCAATTTTTCGGCCATAGGTGCACCGATACATAGTCGATTCCGCTGCTTTCGTGCGCGTCAAAAGCCCATTCAAGGTCATCGAGGCAGCCCTTGCTTCCTTCGCTTCCGGTTGTCACCAAATGGTTGGGATCCATCGTATGGATAAATCGCGCGGTTTCGTCGATCCAACGGAGAAAATCCGGGAATTTATCGGCGCCGTCGGCGCCGTTCCCGGGCCGGGGCTCGTTGGCGAGTTCCCAAGCCATGATCGCAGGGTCATTCCGGTAAACGACCCCAGTCACGCTGTTGGTTCTTCCAATGAGCCTGGCGATATACCTTCGGCTGATCTCCTGGGCCGACCGATCTTGGTAAAAATGCGAGGTGAAACGCTCGTAGTCGGTCCACGTGCCGATTCCGCGATCCGGATCGGGGACCGAGACGTTGTCAGCCCAGGCAACGTACTGGGCCATGCCTCCGGTCCAGTTCCAATAATTGTTCAGGATCAACACGACCCTCATATCGCGCTTCGCAACTTCTGCCAAAAGGATGTCGAGGCCCTTCAAAAGAGTCTCATTGTAAACCCCTGGCTCGGGCTCAAACGGAGGCGTGAGCGGATAGGTGAACGCATCGCCCTCGGAGGAAGCGGCGACGCGAAGATTCGTCACTCCCAACGCCTGAAGGCGGTCGAGTTCCCGTTTGAGGCGCTCTCGTTCGCCCACGTGAATATTTGCGCCGAGGTAAGCCCCGTACCAGAAATTGGCGCCGACGAATCCGTAACGGTGTTGGCCAACGACGAATGTGGTCCCGGATGTCCGGACGAAGCCTGTTGTTTCGGCACGAGAGGTCGAGATGACCGACGATATCAATGCCGCGGCGCAAACGAATTGAAGGAAGCTGAGTCCTTTCATATGGTGGATTTCAAAAACGCGATACGAATAGAAGTCCCGGCTCCTCGATAGTCGATCTCGGCGTCAGCATTCCCCGGGGTATTCTCCACGACTCCGTGATGTTGTCTGACTAGGACCACCCGAAAAGTTCGGCAGTTGAGCATGCCCGGAAACCCGGCCTCCTGTGTTCCGAGGGAGAACGGGCATACAACCATCGCCTCTTCCGTGTGAGACGTGTCCGAATGGTGACAACGCCCGATCAAGCAAATTTATTGTTCCCCTGAAGACCCGCTGGGCTTTTCGGCCTCTTTCAACCCCGTCCCATACCGCCTGAACGTGCCTGCTCGGCATGGACATTAGTGTGTCGGAAGGACTTAATCCGGCTCATAGCCTCAAGGTCGCTGGTTCAAATCCAGCCCCTGCACCCAATTTATTCTCCTGTATCCGCAAGGTTACTGAGATTTTCGGTTTTACCGCTGATGCGGCTAGATGCAGGGGAATGAATCTAAGTGAACGATTTCGGACATGCCTTGGGCATGAGTTCTGGCAGCGGACCGTACTCTTAGGCGAAGGGCACCTATCTACAGCATCCGGATGCAGTGCTGCTCGCGGCTGGTCGCTGTACTATTGTCTGGTGATACCCCAGAACATCCACACGAACCCCGATCTGCCATCCATAAACCTCGAGACTATCACCCTTACCTTTGGTCGGATCCGTTAGCTCGCCCATGTAGTGGAATTGGTAGAGACGCAGGTTTACACCGCTTTAGAGATGGACGCCTTCCCGCGCTCATGATCCGCCGCAGACCGCACAGTGGATAGTGGGCGTGTCTCGCTGCGTCCGGTTTACCGTCTCCAGCCGTTCGCGCCGAGCGGCAAAGCAGTGGGGACAGGCAGAAAACTGCTCGAGGGCCCAAGTATCCGCGAAGACCCGGCCGCGGCCCAATGCGAGCGCAGCCCGCTGTGCCATTTCGAGCATCTTGAGGGTCGGCTGAACGAACTCGCCCGACTCACGGAGCCGTTCTATCGCTCCGTTGCCGCTACGGGTTGGAATCAGCGCCACCGCACTTGCGCCGCATGAAAATGCGAACTCAGCCGATTTCGCCGCCCATTCCAGGCCCACCTGCTCGTCAAGGAAAGGCGGATTCACGAGGATGAACACACGCAGCGCGATCTGCTCAGCCGCGAGGAATTCTGCCGCCCGCGCGAACTGCGCCAGGTCGAACTTCTTATTGAGCTTTTCCAGTACCTCGGGGTGCGCCGTTTCGAGTCCCAGTGCGACCTCGAGCGATCCGGAAAGCAGGTCGCGCAGCACCCGGGCGCGATCGCCTACGAGAAGCGGATGCGATTCCACAACCACATTGCGCGCGAAGGCGATTCGCTGGGCGACAGGCGCGTAGTCGGCCGGCGGGATCGCCGCGGGATCGAAGAAGCTGCCGCTGTTGTAGAGCTTCACCTGAACAGGGAGAGCCCCTGAGTCCAACCACCTCCGAACCGCAAATTCGACCTGCCTCGGAATCGCCCCCTGCGGAACGGATTGGAGCGTGGTGTCCTTCCAGAGATCGCACATCAGGCAGCGCCAAGGGCACTCGCGGTTGGTTAATAGCACGACGCCGGAATCGGCGACGTCGCCGGACGCTAGGCGCTCCCGTTCGAAGAAGACGCCGTGGGGAACGTTTGGATCAGGTGAGGTGGACCTCGGCGGACGTTGCGCGAGAATCCAGGCAGAACGACCCCGCGTTGGGTACGCCGAGATCATGCCCCTCAGTTATAGGTCGCAAGATACTGCCGACGGTAGTCGGACTCCAGAGCGCCAAGTCGGCTGCGAAGGCTCTTGACAGGAATCGCTCCATGCTGGAACCGACGCTTTGTGAAAACGGGCATGTCGACGCCGAAATGGGCCTTGATGCCGCGCCGAGCGATTTCGCCCTTGAGCGAGTAGAGCTGGTCGACCGACATGTTGCTGAGAGCTGCAAAGGGGATACCCTCGGCAACGGAAATGACGGCCGGCCGCGTGAAGGGGCTGAAGCCTTCAAATCCGAAGTGACGGCCGGGAGCGTAGGTGCGCGCGTAACTTCGGCTGAGCCCGCCGCTATACGTGAGCGAATGCTTGATCCGGCCGACCCCCCAACCCTCCTGGTAAAGCATCAGGTTGTTGACGACGCTGCGGATCGTCAGCTCGGGATTCTCCTCGATTGGATAGTCCTTAAGATTCTCGTCGCCGCCATCGCCGTCGATCAGCAACTTCCACTCCGGATAGAGGGCGCGGATGCCGCGGCAGAGTGCAAGGCCCATCGATGCGCATTCAACGTCGAGCGGCTTGTAATCCTCGAGGACGCGCAGCGTCTCCGCCGGGTCGAGTGACGCCGGATCGGCCTCGATCGCTTCGAGAAAGAGGCCGAGACCGAGCCGGTCCAGGAACTCGCGCGCCTGGCGCAGATCGGGGCCGTCGCCGAAGTTCAGGGTGAACGCCTTGAGCCGCGCCGGATTCAGGCCGAGCTTGCGCATCACGTGATAGACGGTGAGGAAGACGGCGCCGCTGTCGACTCCGCCGGAGAAGCACACGCCGATCGGCTCGCGCTCGGGCAGTCCGCCAAGCCATTTCGCGGTCTCGTCCGCCAGAGCGCCGATGTAGTTCCGGCCGATCACATCGAGGTCGGCCGGGAGAGCATTGCGCGTGGGCGTAAAGAAGCGCGTGTAGGTGGGATCTGGGTCGGGGCAGCCGATGAGCTGCAGCTCGACCACGTAGTGCGCAGGCACCATCCTCGTGTAGCTGGGGTGAAATTGCCGTTCCAGACCCTTGCCCTGCAGATACCGGTAGATCGCGTCGATCCGATCGGAAACGATGAGCGCCGGGCCCTCGCGGCGCTTGGCGAGGAAATAGCGCATCGGCCGGTCGAGCGAACGCGCCATTCGCACACGCTTGCCCTCCCGCGCCACAAGCGCGAATGAGCCGTCGATCTCACGGACCGCGTCGGCTGAACCGTGCAGGACGCATGTGCGGGCGTCCTCGATGGTCATGTTGCGCAGGCGATGGATTGCCGGATCAATGAGATCGATGAGCTGTTCGATGTATTCGTCCATGGATGGGGGGGAGGGGTTGCGGAAGAAAAATAGTGCAGCCGGAGCGGATCGCGATGCGGAGGGCCCGTATGTCGGACTAGATCCGCAACCAAGATGCCCGCTGCACGGAAGGCAATGCGAAACGGCCTGCCAGCCGTGGAGGCTTCAAACGGTCCTGTGACTGGCCGCATTATTGAGGGGGTTTGCCCTTTCCCCATTTTGTATCAGGCAATCACTCGAATTTGTCAGGGGTTATCCGCTTCCTGCTGCCAAAGTCCCATCTATTCCAAGGCCCCGCCCTTTACCGACGCAGATCGTGTACTCACGCGCCCATCACACCCTGAAGTCGACCTTCCCGGCGCCAGCGCTTTATCGTGTCCCTTTCCCCGATGCAAAATGTAGTCCAATCAATGACAGTTGAAGAGCTGCGTTCCTTTTATTAACGAGTAGAGAATGCCTAAGCGTCTAATCTGCGTAAGCGGTGCGTTACTGGCGATCGCGATCGTCATAGGTGTCCTATTTCTTCGCTGGCCGGCGACGACATCCGCCGGGTTCACCCAGCTGATGAATCGTGGCAGCGGACTATTGGAGAAAGGCGACGCGTCTGCGGCAATCGACGTTTACGCACATGCGCTCGGGCTCTCGCCAGAGAGCACAGACGTCCGACTCAACCTAGCCAACGCCTATCTGCTGGCCGACCGGCCGGACGACGCGGTGCCGATGTGCCGGCAAACTCTCGAGCTCGAACCCAACAGCGCGGCAGCGTATTACCTGCTGGGTTGTGCGCTCCTCCGGAAGAACCAGCCTGAGCCGGCTGCGGAGGCATTCCAGCAGTCGTGGAAAATTGATCCTGGTGTGCCGGCGCTCGATTTCCAGATGGGCATGGCGCAACATGAGCTCGGGCAGGTCCCAGACGCCATCCGCGACTTCGAGAGCGTGATACGAGCCGTGCCTGACCATCCCTCGGCACATTTTCAGTTGAGCCAGCTTTATCGACAGGCCGGACGAGCCGACGACGCGGCGCGCGAGCTGCAGGAGCACCAGAGAATTAAGGCCATTTCCTCGAGCCCGGTCATCACCGTGGCGGCGCTGGAACGCTGCAAGTACACCCAACCCCTGTCGCCGTTCGTCCTGAGCCAACCGGATCCGCACGGAATTCCCGTCCGATTCGAAGAGGAGACCGTCGCAGCGTTTGGCACGCTGGCTGCCGATTGCCGCAATCCGCTGGCCGTTATTGATTATGATCACGACGGGCGCCCGAGCATTTTTGCGCAGGAGGCGAGCGGCGGATTTGTTCTTCTCGACAATCGCGGCGGGCATTTCTCATCGCTTGGCCGGCCGCTGCGCCTGCCCCCAGGGGGCGGATACCGCGTTGCCTTGACCGGGGATCTGGACAACGACGGCTTCGACGATGTGGTCGTGCTCGGCGAGCAGGATTCGCGCGTGTTCAAGTTCTACGCGCACGGCCGCTTCCGTGACGCGACCCGCGCGGCGGGCCTCGAGGGGCTGAAAGCGAGCTCCGGACTGCTGGCCGACCTCGATTTCACCGGGAACCTGGACTTGGTCGCGGTGCTACCGGCCGGCGCCGGCCTCGGCCTCTACCACAATCTCGGCAATTTCTATTTTGAAAGCAACTGGAGCGACACTGGCCTGCCGAAGGCGCTTCCCGGCGCCACCCAGGCGATGACGGATGACTGGAACAACGAGGGCCTGCCGGGGGTGTTCATCGCTCGTACGGATGCCCCACCCGTGTTTTACGCCAAAAAGCGCGCGGCAGCGTTCACGGTGAGCAGCCTGTCCGAGGGGTGGCCCGCCGGGGCGGTGATGGTTACGGGTGACATCGACAATGACCTTCGCCCGGAGGCTGTGATCGCGACCACCACCACGATCGAAATCATCGATCGCGAACACAAACGGAGGATGAGCCTGCCGCTTAACGGCTTTCACGTCTCGGGCCTGCTGCTCGAGGATTACGACAACGACGGGTGGCTCGATCTCTTCGCCTACGGCAGCGACGGCGTGCGGGTCTGGCGTAACGCCGGCCACGCAGGCTTCGCCGACGTGACGAAGGAACTCGGCCTGGACCACGCCGGCCCGGTTGACGGAATGGTCGCCGCCGATTTCGGCGGCAACGGGGACATCGACCTAGTGACGAGCTCGGACGCCGGGCTGCGCTTCTGGCGGAACGAAGGCGGCAATAGGAACCTGCAGTTGAAACTGCGTTTCGCAGGCAACCGCTCCAACGCCACCTCTCTGGGAGTACGCGTCGAGGTGCTGGCCGGCAACTGGCGCACCAGCCGCACGGTCCGGCAGGTTCCGCTGGAGATCGGCGTCGGGCAGCACCGCCAGCTCGACGCGCTCAAGGTGCATTGGTTCGACCTCTCGACGACGCAGGTAGACGTGCCGGTAGGACGGGACATGCATACGGTGACCGAGCCGACGCTGCCAACCGGCTCCTGCCCGTATCTGTATGCATGGGATGGACATGCGTTCACGTTCGTGACGGACATCCTCGGCGCCGCCCCTCTCGGGTTGCCGCAGAACGAAAAACGGTACGTGCCGGCCGACTCGGAGGAACTGCTATCGCTCGGCGACGAAACCAAGTTCCCGCCGCGGAACGGCACCTATGAAATTCGCATCACCGACGAGCTGCGCGAAGTGCTCTACCTGGACGAAGCTCGGCTGATTGCCGTCGACCACCCGAGCGGTACGGTCGTTTACCCGACGAGCAAGATGCACGCCGCTCCGCCCTTCCCGCCGCACGAGCTCTGGACGTTGCGTCCGCTCGCCAGCCCTCGGCATGCGATGCGCAGCGACGGTCTCGACGTCACGGCTGCGCTGGCCCAGATCGACAACCAGATGGTCTCACCGGTGCGGCTGCGCCGGCCGCAACTGCGCGGGCTCGCGGAGCCTTTTTCGGTCACGCTCGATTTCGGTCCGCTTCCGGTGAAGCGGCCGTTGGTGCTGGTGCTGACAGGCTGGCTCCATTTCGGCGGCGGGATGGCAAACATCGCAGCGTCACTGGATCCGACTCTGCCGTTCCCCTTCCCCGTGCTCGAGGCGGAGCTCGCGGACGGAACATGGCTCAAGGTGGACACCGAGGTCGGAACGCCCGCTGGCAAGACCAAGACCATCCTCGTTGATCTGGAGAACAAGCTACCCGCCGGTACGCAACGGCTCAGGCTCTCCACGGCCTTCGAGATCTACTGGGATTGCGCATTGCTTTGCGAGAAAGCCGGTGCGGCGGGCACGCGCGACTACAACCTTCAGCCTGAACGCACCGATCTGCACTGGCGCGGCTACAGCCGCTACGCCGCCCTGCCGTCGTCACTTCCCCTCACCCCGATCTACGGGGAAGTCTCGCCGATACCACCCTGGGACCGGACGCCGGCCGGCTGGTTCACCCGTTACGGCGCGGTGGAGGATCTCGTGGCGCGGCGCGACGACCAGCTCGTGCTGCTAGACGGCGGCGACGAACTGGCTCTTTCGTTCAACGCTGCGGGGCTTCCGCCTCCTCTACCGGGTATGACACGCGACTTTTTCCTTCACGTGGTTGGATGGGACAAGGACGCCGACTTCCATGTGGGCCAGGGCTGGCAGCTCGAGCCCCTGCCCTTTCAGGGGATGGACGACCAAGCCTATGGGAGCGAGCAGAGGCCCAGCCGTATAGACGATTCCTGGATCAAGGGGTACAACACCCGCTGGGTCGGACCGGTCGTTGTGGGCCCGGGCGGCAAGGTGCGCCAGACGCCCTAAAGCAGCATGCTAGACACGAAACATCTCCCCGGATCCCGCCGGGTAAGGCATGGAATTCACTCACGCGCGGTGCTGGCCAGGATGCTTGTGACGCTCGCATTTTGCCTTGGGATGCGGGCCATGGCCGAACCGGCCCCGGCGTCTGGCGGGAGCATCGAGGAGCAGCCTCTCGTCCAGCGACCCGGCCCGCGCGGCAAGACCCTCTTCACGATCATCCCACCCGAGGAAAGCGGCTTGCGGACTGAGAATAGTTACGACGACCCGGCGATCTGGGGCCGGCTTTCGCGGGAGTTCGATCTCGGGGCGGTAGGCACCGGGGTGGCCATCGGCGACTACGATAACGACGGCCTTCCGGACATTTTTGTCGTGAGCAAGACCGGGAGCTGCCGGCTCTTCCACAATCTCGGTAATTGGAAGTTCGAAGACGTAACTGAAAAGGCCGGCATTGGCGACCACGGCGCGGCCGCCAAGATATGGAAGCAAGGCGCCACCTTCGTCGATGTGAACAATGACGGGCTGCTGGACATTTACGTCTGCCGGTTTAATGCGCCAAACCTGCTCTACATCAATCAAGGCGATGGCACTTTCAAGGAGGAGGCGCACGCGTATGGGCTCGATGTGACGGACGGTAGCGTCATGGCCTACTTCTACGACTACGATCGCGACGGCTGGCTCGACGTCTTCATCCAAACCAATGTGCTCGATGCAGCGGCCCATCCCGAGGGTCAGCGCAATTATCTCTTCCACAACAACCGCAACGGCACGTTCACCGACGTGACTGACCGTGCCGGTGTTGCCCCGGTGCGGGCGCATGGGAACTCGGCGGTCTGGTGGGACTTCGACGGCGACGGCTGGCCGGATTTGTATGTCGCGAATGACTTTGAGGTTCCCGATGCGCTTTATCACAACAATCACGACGGCACCTTCACCGATGTCATCGCTAGCGTGATGCCGCATTCGCCCTATTCGTCGATGGGCTCGGACCTCGGCGACGTGAATAACGATGGCCGGCTTGGGCTCTTGGTTGCAGACATGGCGGAACCCGGCCATGTCGCGGACCAGCGCGCAATGGCGGAATCACGGGCGCGAATGCGCGTGCCCGAGGAAGGCTCGAACGAAATCCGTCAGTTTCCCAGCAATGCCCTTTTTCTGAACACCGGGACCGGAAGGAGCCTGGAGGCGGCCCACCTCGCCGGGCTCGACGCGACCGGCTGGACATGGGCGCCACTTTGGGAGGACCTGGACAACGACGGGCGGGCCGACCTGTTCGTCACGAACGGGATGTATCGGGAAATCCACAACCAGGATCTGATCGCGCGCCGGGCCGTTGCCGGCAGCACGCTCGCTCGCGAACAGATTGTGCGCAACAGCCCCGTATTTGCCGAAACACACCAGGCGTTTCGCAACTTGGGCGACCTTCGTTTTGAAAACGTATCGAGCGCCTGGGGGCTGGACCAGAATGGGGTGAGCTTCGGCGCGGCCCTGGGAGACCTCAGCGGCGACGGCAACATGGACCTCGTATACAACAATTACCAAGGGGGAGTGACGCTCATGCGCAATGGAAGCGACACCGGGCACCGGGTCATCTGCGCGCTGCGCGGCACCCGGTCCAACCGGTTCGGCGTTGGGGCGAAGGTGACGCTTGAAAGCGCGGCGGGCACCCAGGTCAGAACCCTGACGCTCGGCCGCGGATTCATGTCTAGCAGCGAACCGATCGTCCATTTCGGCATGGGTGAGGATGCGGTGATCCAGCGGCTTACGGTCGAGTGGCCGAGCGGTGCGGTGCAGACGTTCCAGAACCTTCCCGCTGATCGACGTTTCATCGTCACTGAGCCCTCGGGGACTTCGGCGCCAACGCCGGTGCCACGGCCGGAGCCCCAGTTCACGGAGATGAGCAAGGCCGCCAACCTCTCCTGGACCACGGCGGAGGACTCCTTCGACGAGTTTCTCGACCAGCGGCTGCTCCCGGCGGGTTCCAACCGCCGAGGGCCCGCGATCGCCGTAGGCGACCTCGACGGCAGTGGAGGCGACGGCGTGTGTATCGGAGGGACCACGAGGGAGGTCCGGCGAGTCCTGTTGCCGAAGGGGGCGGGGGCATGGGCGCCTGCGGAATCGCCAGCGCTGGCTTCGCCGCCCGATGTGGATGACGGGCCTCTCCTGCTTTTCGACGCCACCGGCCTAGGAAGGGCGGACCTCCTCGTGACAGCCGGCGGAGCCAGCCTGCCCGCGGGAGCTCCCGAATATCAGCCCCGCCTGTTCCTCAATGATGGGCACGGACACTTCCGGCCCGCGCCGGATGGCACGCTCCCGCCGCTATCGATCAGCGCTGGTGCGGCCTGCGCCGCAGACTTCGAACGCGACGGGCGACTCGGCCTTTTCATCGGAGGGAGGGTTTCGCCCGGACTTTATCCGGCGGTACCTCAGAGCGCGCTGCTTGCAAATCGCGGGGGTAAGTTTATAGACGTCACCGATACCGTGGCACCGATGCTGCGCCACGTCGGCATGGTCACCTCTGCACTCTGGAGCGACGTCGACGGTGACGGCTGGCCGGACCTTCTGCTGACGCTCGAATGGGGTCAGGTGAAGTATTTCCACAACGTTGGCGGGAAGAAGTTCGAGGACTGGACGGAAAAGGCGGGATTCGCCTCGGCGGGGACAGGGTGGTGGCAGTCGATCGCGACGGCGGACTTCAATGGAGATGGACGCCCCGACTACGTGGTGGGAAACGTGGGTCTGAACACGCAATACCACGCCGATCCGGAACATCCTGAATTGCTCTACTATGGTGATTTTTCCGGCCGCGGATCCAACGAGATCGTCCAGGCCCATTACGAGAATGGCCAACTGTATCCTTGGCGCAGCCGCACGGACCTAGGTGCCGCAATTCCCTCCGTGCTAAAGCGCTACCGATGGAACAACGATTATGCCCGCGCGACACTGTCGGAGATTTTGGGAGCCGACCGGCTCGCTGCGGCGAAGTGCATGGCGGTTACGGAGCTGCGCAGCGGCGTGTTCCTCAGCCAGCCGGACGGCCGATACCGTTTCGAGCCCTTGCCGCGCATCGCGCAGATTGCTCCGGCCGACGGCATCGTGGCCGGCGACTTCGGGGGTGAAGGGCACGCCGACATTTACATTGTCCAGAACTCTTACGCGCCAGCGCCAGCGATCGGTCGTTTCGACGGCGGCTTAAGCCAGCTGCTTCGAGGAGATGGTCACGGCCATTTTTCGCCGGTGCCCCCGATCGAGAGCGGCCTGGTGGTGCCCGGTGATGCCAAGGCACTCACGGTAATAGACCTTGAAAACGACGGTTGGCCGGACTTTCTCGTCTCGCGCAACGGCGAAGCGACGCTCGCATTTCGCAACCGGGGTGTGGCGGGCTTGCATTCGGTTCGCGTAGTTCTTCAGGGGAAGCCCGGCAACCCGCAGGCGGTGGGTGCACGCGTCACGGCTGAGTATGCCGACGGAACGGCCCAAACCAGCGAAGTCTGCGCCGGCTCGGGTTACTACAGCCAGTCGACCGCGGCCCTGTTTTTCGGTTCCGCAGATCGGAATCCGCTACGACGGGTGCGCGTTCAGTGGCCGTCCGGCGCGACTACGATGAGTCCCGACTGGGGAGAAAGTCTCCCGCGTTTCGTCAAGCTGGTCGCACCGCAGAATTGAGCGAAGGGACTTCCCCGGATTTCAATAGGGAAAATAGGGCAAGAGAACTCCATCGGGCGCCGTTCACCGGTAATTGGCGGCTATGTACCATACGATGGAACGAGACTGCCAATGAGCATCGCGTAACCGCTAAAACCGCGCAGCGAATGTGCGGAGGGCAGCCGACGCAAGATCTGCGGCAAGCACTTACGCCTCACTGGCGCTCACGGCTAAGGACGATCCTCCATTCACCCCTCAGTTCGGTCAATCGGCCACAATTCACTGTCAGGTCAGAAAAGAAATCGCTAGCTGGAGCATCCTAAGATGTCCTACACGGCAGACCGAGCGGCCGAGTCGAACAATGCGGAGCACGCAGAGACAGATATCTCAGGACCGGGGGCATCAGTTTTGCTACTGGGTGCCATTAGAACTTCAGTGATGCACGGGAGTGGTGCAGCTGATTCACTTTTGCGTGTATGAAGACGACGAAACGTAATACCGGATTCAAAGCTAACGTAGGCCTCGGGCTGCTGCTGCTCGCGCTGACACTCACGGCGTGCAAGCCAAAGTCGTACGAACCGGCCGTTGAAGCGGCACGGCCGCCAACCTTTTCGGTCACTCCCCCGATCCCAGCTGGCCCCAATGACCTGTTCGAGGATGTCACCGCCAAGGCACGGATTGATTTCGTCCAGCAGTTTTGCGACGACCGCATCGCCAACATCATCGAGTCCAATGGCTCAGGCGTCGCGGTCCTCGATTACGACAACGACGGCTACATGGACATCTTCATCGCCAATCCCGGCCCGCTCGCAGGGGTGACCCATGAGAAGCCGGGGACCGAGCGCCAACCCTGCCGCCTCTATCACAACAATCGCAACGGGACATTTACGGACGTGACCGAGAAGGCGGGGCTCGCCGGCGCGGGCTACGCCATGGCGGCCGCCGCGGCCGATTACGACGGGGATGGATTTACGGACCTCTATGTCGTCTGCGTCGGCAAGAGCATCCTCTACCACAACAATGGCGACGGCACGTTCACCGACGTGACCGACAAGGCCGGAGTCGGCAACGTGGGCGGAACGGGGATCGGAGCTACATGGCTGGATGTAAGTAACAGCGGCCGGCTGGATTTGTACGTGGGCAATTACCTCAAATTCGATCCGGACTATCATCTCTTCTACAACCCGACTAGCTATCCCGGTCCCCTGGCCTACAAACCTGAGAGGGACATGCTCTATATCAACAATGGCGACGGAACCTTCACCAACGCCAGCGAGTCGGCGGGCATCTGGTCCCTGCCTCCTCATCGAACCATGTCCGTGCATGCGCTGGATTACAACCGGGACGGCCATGAGGATCTCTATATCTGCAACGACGCGACCCCGAATATGCTGCTCATCAACGACGGCCACGGGCATTTTCACGACGAAGCCATGAAGCGGGGCGTTGCATTCAACGCCCTGGGCGAGGCAGCCGGTTCTATGACCGCCGCAATCGGCGACTGCAATGGCGACGGGATTCCGGACATCCTGGTCTCGCGCTTGGGATATGGCTCACTGTACATGGGCTCGGTCCAGGGCGATTGCATTGATCGGATGATGGCCTCTGGAATCGGCGCCATGACGGCGCAGTATGTCGGATGGGGAACCAACTTCATCGATTTCGACAACGCCGGGAAGTTGGACGCCTTCATCGCCAACGGTGATCCCTTCCGGATGGTGGGTTGGCAAAGCCTGCTGTTGGAGAACGATGGCCAAGGCAACTTCCACAATGCTGTGAGCAAGGGTGGCGCCTATTTCCGGACGCCGGTTCGGGCGCGATCAAGCGTCGTCTTGGATTACGACAACGACGGGCGGATGGACCTGCTGGTGGGCCTGATGGGGGATCGGACCGTCCTCCTTCACAACCGCGATAGCTCCGGCAACCACTGGATCACGTTGTCGCTCCGTGGAACCAAGAGCAACCCAGCCGGCTGGGGATCGTGGATAGAGCTCACGGCGGGCGGAAAGAGCTACCTTCAGGAGTGCCGCTGCCCCTCCGCCTATCTTAGCCAAGGGGATCCGCGAGTCCATTTCGGGCTCGGCAAGACGCCGACCGTGCAACGGATCCAAATCAAGTGGCCCAGCGGCATGGTTCAGACCATGACTGACGTCCGGGTTGATCAGATCCTCACGGTGACGGAGCCGCGGTCCTGATATGAACGTGCGCGCGAGCATATGGTTAGGAGCGGCGGCATTCCTGCTGGCAGGCTGCCACCCCGAGGCGCCGGAAGGTTCCCTAGTGCTGGCGCAAACACCCGTTGGCGTCCCGCCTCCGCCAGCCGCGACGGTTCTGGATGTCCGGTATCCGCTCGGAAGCCGGGTGGTTTTGTTGGTTCCTCCGTTTCGCACGGACACGGTTCGTGTGCTTTCTCGCGGACTGGTCGCCGCGGGTGATCCTTGTGTGTCCTGGGACGGCCGCTGGGTCTATTTCGCCGGCAAAAGCTCGGACGAAGCAATCTGGCAAATCTATAGGGTCAGTGCGGGCGGCGGTCAGCCCGAACTCGTGACCCGGATGCCCGGCGGAGCGATGGATCCCGCAGTCGCAGCCCACGGAGAGTTGGTCTTCAGCTCACCCGTTCCCAAAGCGGGCCGGCTCTGGACCTCCCCAACACCGGCCGCACTCTACGGGCAGATGCCGGGCCAGACACCCAGCCGGCTCACATTCGGGCCGGACAGCGCTGTCAGCGCCACGGTCCTGCGCGATGGGCGGATTCTCTTCGTGACCGCGGAGGCCCGTGACAACGGTCACTCCCCACAGCATTTGTGCCTTTTCACAATCAACAACGACGGCACCGAAGTCACCGCTTATGCCTGCCAAGATGACGGGGTGAACTATGTCGGACGCCCGCGCGAACTGGGCGACGGGCGGATCGCCTTTCTCGCCGCAACCATGGCGGAATCGGGTTCCATGGGATGGGCGGAGTGCGTGAGATCGGCCGCTCCGTTCGCCACGCGAAGCAGCCTGTTCGCCTTCCGGAGCGTCGGTTGCTACTCGGTGGAGCCGATGTCGGGGGCCTACGCCTTGGCCTGTATCAAAACGAGCGGCTGGTTCGGGCGCACGATGATGGGCAACGCGGCGGTTTTTCGGGTCGCGGCTGGCGCCAAAGCGATCGGCGCACCATTCTTTGACGATCCGCGATGGAATAGCATCGAAGCCACTCACGTCGCGGTGCGTACAGAACCCGCCGGACACACGTCCGCTGTGATGCCAGGAGCACGCCACGGAACCCTGCTGTGCCTCAACGTCAACGATAGCTGCGAGTCCTCGGCCGATCGGAACCCGGCTCCTGCCGCAGAGCTACGGGTTTTTGCGTGGGTGGGTTCGGGACAGCAGCGCACCGTCGGAACGGTGCCGGTGGATTCCGACGGTTCCGTGATCGTGCAGCTTCCCGTAGACGTTCCCTTGGGCCTCGACACCCTTGATGCCAAGGGACATGTGCTGCGCCATCAGCCGGCTTTCCTCTGGCTCCGGCCGGGAGAGAACCGCGCATGCGTCGGCTGCCACGAGCCGCGCAACCGTGCGCCCCGAAACTTCCGTCCGCTGGCGACGATGCACGGGCCGGCACATCTGGACCTCGTCGACCAAACGCTCGCCCCACGCGCTCCCGCCCCATGAACCTGAAACGACTTATTCCGTTCGCGACGCCGCTGGTGCTATTGCTGGGAACGGGAGCCGCATCGGGCGGGTACTTCGGATTGCGTTCTCACGAACGCCTGCGGTCGGGCTTGCCCAATCTCGCCTTTGTCTCCTGCGTCCACTGTCACCAACGCAGCTTGGCAACGTTGCCATGGGCGAAGTCCCGTCCGCACCATGACGCACCTGGTGGAATCGCGGTTTCCCCGGACGGGAAGACGTTGTTCATTGCCTTGGATGATAGGGACGAGGTCGCCGAGGTCGACGTGACTTCGCTCTCCGTGACGCGCCGGGCTAAGGTCCCGGGCGGGCCGTTCGGCTTGACGCTGGATTCGAAGGGCAAACGACTGTTCGTTGCTTGCCGGCGTCAGGACAGGGTCGCCGTGCTCGACACACGCGACCTCAAGGAACAGGCCACCATCTCAGTGGGCATTCGCCCGACCGACGTTGCGTATTGCCTGACTCCGGATGGGGAGCGGTTGATTGTCCCCAACTCCGGCAGCAACGACATCTCCGTGCTCTCAGTATCGCCGCTGCTCGAGCTAACTCGGTCGGAAGCGGGTCGCGAACCATATGCTGTTGCGATGTCCGGCGATGGCCGACGCGTTTACATCGCCAACCGAATGGCGGTCCACGACCAGCTCCTGAGCCAGCCCGCCTCCGAAGTGACGGTCCTCGATCCGGCCAATGGACACGTCATCGACCGGGAAGAGCTTCATTCGGCTCACCTGGCGGAAGGCATCACCGACGTGCCCACACGGGGGTGGACGCTGAATTCTATGGTCAGGGTGCGCAACCTGGTCCCGATCACCCAAGTCAAGGACGGGTGGGTCATGTCCACCGGTGTAGCGGTCACAAACCGGGATGGGGAGGTGACACAGGTGCCGTTGGATGAGGCGAACTCCTATTTTCCCGATCCCTCGGGCGTCGTTGCCAGTCCCGACGGCAAGCGGGCCTACGTGGCGTCCGCGGGGGCCGACGTGGTGACGGTCCTCGACCTCGACCAGTTGGGTGCGTGGCTGGCCCACGCCGGCGAAGCGGAGCGAATCGACGCAATGGAAAACATGGCGCTGTCCTATCGGTACGTCGTCACCCGGATTTCGACCGGCTGCAACCCACAGCACCTGGCGCTTTCCCCGGACGGAAGCCGTTTGTTCGTGGCCGAACGACTCGACGACCAGGTGCTCGTTGTGGACACGACCAGTCTCAAGCCGATTGGCCAGATCGTGCTGGGCGACGGCGGGCTCGACGACCCCATCCGCCTGGGAGAACGGGTTTTCACGCGTGCACGTTATACGTTTCAAGGGGGGTTCTCCTGCCGCTCGTGCCACCCGGACGGCCACGTGGACGGGCTCTCCTATGACTTCGACGGTGCCGGGGTCGGCGATAATCTGCTGGCCAACCGCAGCCTTTGCGGCGTGGCGGGTACCGAACCGTTCAAATGGAACGGGAAGAACCCAACGTTGCAGTACCAGGATGGCCCGCGGTTTGCGCGGGTGCTGATGCGAACAGACCAGATTCCTCAGCCCCAATTGGACTATTTGGCGACGTTCATCGAACATCTTCCGCCTACGCGCACCCTCCCATGGAGCCGAGTGGGCCAGCCGCTCACCCCCGCGGAGGAGCGCGGGCGTAAGCTCTTCTTCGCAACGAAGCGCACCGACGGGACTCCGATTCCCGTGGCGCGCCAGTGCCAGACTTGCCATCGGCCCCCGCTGTATACCGACCGGCTGCTCACCTCGGTGGGCACGAAAGGAGACCAAGATACATCGGGTGTGTTCGACACGCCGCACCTGATTGGGGTCGGCGCTATGGCCCCCTATCTGCATGACGGCCGGGCAAGGACGTTGGAAGAAATTTGGACAATCTATCAGAAGGACGATTTGCACGGCGTCAGCAGCTACTGGTCCAAACTGCAGCTCAACGACCTGGTCGAGTATCTGAAGACACTTTAGCAACCACCATGAAAACTCAATCCAGTTCCCCGTTTGCGGCCCTCATTGGCCTGGCGTTCATGCTGTCGCACTCCCCGGGCATTAAAGCCTTCGCGGCGCTTCCTGAGTCAGCCCCCCTGCCGATCCCCGTCGTCGCGCGGTTTGAGAACTTCACCGAGAAGGACGGCCTTCCGGCCCACAAGATCCATTGCGTCCTGAAGGCGGGCGACGGCCGGTTGTGGCTTGGCACCACGAACGGCCTTTGCGTCCGGCAGGACAACGGCACCTTCCGCCGCTTCGGGATCGAGGACGGGCTGAGCCATTTGACGGTGCTCGGCATCGCGGAGGACCCCGCGACGGGCGACCTGTGGATTGCGACTATGCAGGGGCTTTCGCGATTGAGCGGCGGGAAGTTTACAGCCTTCACGCAAACCAACAGCGGCCTTCCGAACAACGTTGTTTACGGGGTGGCCGTCGCCGAGGGAACGGTTTGGGCCGCGACCGCCGCCGGAACCGGAGCCTACGACATCAAGAACAAGGCCTGGAAGCCCTATGACCAGACCAATACGGTCATGAACGAGCCCTGGTGCTATGCGATCGCACCCGGCCGCGGAGTCATCTATCTCGGCATCTGGGCTGGCGGCATCGTGGAGCACGACCCCCGACTCGGCACCTTCAAGGCCTATCGCGATCCCGACGGCGAGTTTCACATTGCGCTGACGGCCGACAGCGGGCCCATCGTGGACGTCACTTCCGGGGTCGCGTACGACGAGGGCGTGCTCTGGCAGGCCTCCTACTTCGGGCTCGCCCGCTACGACACGCAGGAGGCAACGTGGCGCACATGGGTCCAGGACAAGACGCCCCTGGTTTCCAATTTCATTAACAGCGTCTTCGCCCACGGCCGGATCGCGTGGGCCTCCACAGACCAGGGGGTATCGGTCACCGACGGCGACACTTGGGTCAACTACCAAGTCGGCAAGGATGGCAAGGGCGTCGTCCACATATGCCGTCCGGGTCAGCCGCCCGAGACCCGAACGATGGCGACGGCGCTTTCCGACGGCTTCGTCATGGCGGTGTGGGCGGACGATCACGAGGCATGGTTCGCCACGTCGAACGGGCTGAGCCACGGCCTCTTCTCTTCGCCTGCCGACCAGGCGGCGCTCACATCGAACCCCAAGGTGCATCCATGAATGCCTCCACGTTCTGCCTGATTGCGGTTTTCGCGGCCGCGGCCGCCGCTGCAGCGCCTGCAACCGACGGCGCCGGCGCCTGCGCGGCCGGTGGCTCCAACTCGCCGATGGTCGCCGCTCCGCAGGCGGCCCAAGCGCCGGTCAGCACGGCGCCCGCGCTGTCCCGATTCATCCATTCCTCGCCAGAGGAAGAGTACCCGCCCTACGGCGAGCTGCCCAAGGAGCTGTGGCCCTTCTCCAATGTTGAGCCTTACTACAGGTACTTCGTCACGCGTATGCCTTTCCGCGGTCCCGGCCGCGATTACCCAGCACCGACGGACCTGAAATCGCTGTCCATCGGCCTCGTGGATGCCCCCAGGGGCGGTGCTAACTGGGATAGGAGCGTGCGGACGCGGGAGGGAATTGTCCTCGCGATCGAGGAGGCGAATAGGGAACGCCGCCCCGGCGAGCTCCCCTTTGATCTGATCGAGCACGAGGGCATAGCGCAATGGGGCGGCGCAGCCAACCTCGCGGCGCAGCTCGCCGACGAGAAGGTCCTCGGCTACATGGGCACGATCGACGGCACGGACGCACACGTCGCCTTGCGCGTCACACTCAAGACGGAAATCGTCATGATCAACACATCGGATCCCGACCAGACCCTTACGGAAACGCAGATTCCCTGGCTCATTCGGGTCCTTCCCGATCACCGGCAGGAGGAAGGGAGGCTTGTCGAGCTGATCGTGCGAAAGTACGGGTGCAAGCGGATTGCCGTGTTGCGCACCGGGGACCGGTTCGCCCGTGTCGGTGCTCACCAGTTCATGGACTTTGCGCGTCGGCTGGGCTGTCCCGCGGTCCAGGAGATGCTCTTCGCCCCGGGCGCGACCGATATCTCGTACCAAATTGGGGCGATCAAGGAATCGCAGCCGGACGCCCTTTTTCTCATGGGGGAACCGGCCGACATCGGCCGCTTCGCCAAGCAGATCCGCCAGGCGGGGATCACGGCCCGCTTCTTTGGCACGGATCTCATGATGGAGGACGCCTTCTTGAAGAACGCCGGCGACGCCGCTGAAGGAACGACGTTTACCTTCTATTTCGACCCCTCGCGCCAGGATCTGCTATGGACCGCCTTCGTGACTCGTTACAGGCAACGCTGGGGCCAAGAGCCCGACGCCTATGCCGGCTATGCCTACGACGGGGCCCAGATAATGCTCCACGCCATTCAGATCGCCGGGCCCAACCGGTGGCGCATCCGGGACGAGGTGTATGATTTGGACTATTATCAGGGAGTCACTGGCTGGATGAGGTTCGACGGAACGGGATCTAATACCGCGCCCGTACGCATCGTGCGCTACGAGCATGGGCGGCGTGTCTTTGATCCCCAGGTCGAGTTTGTCCCTCCCTTGGTCGGCGGCACGGCGACGCATGCCCCATGAACACATGCAGCCCCGGCGCTGCGGCGCATGGGCGCCCGGGACCCGAGGATCGTGAATCGAAAACGCCCGAGCACCCGGCTGCGCGTGGGAGCCTGGCTGCTCCTGGCGCCGCTCGCATGCCTCGCCGGGCCTCACGAGCTTAAGCTGGGAATCGTCGCGCCTCCCGGAGAATGGGATTCGACCAGCCTCATCCTCGGGGCGCGCCTGGCAGTCGCCGAATCGAACGAAGCCGCGCCGGGGACGGTTACTCTCGAGGTGCGCGGCGAGGCCGGCCAATGGGGATCTGCCGGCAACGACGCCGTGTTCCTAGCCCGCGACCGGATGGTGGACGCGATCATCGCGCCGTCCGACGGCGGAGACAGCCACCTGGTGCTGCAGGTTTCAGGCAAGACGCAGGTGCCTGTCGCGAGCGTCAGCCCCGACTCATCGGTCACGGAGGCCGGCGTGCCATGGGCTGTGCGGGTCGTCCCGCGCACCGACCAGGAGGTTGAGGCCCTGTTTGAATCCCAGAAGCGGGGGCCCCATGCGCCCACCTGGTGGGCCATCGCGCCCCCAGACCGCCCGGGCCGTGCGATTCGCCGCGACATTGGGAGGGCGGTCCGCGCCACCCATGCCCGGCTGGAACGGATCCTCGAAGCGGGCAGGCCCGGACTGGTTTCAATCTGGGCCGTCCAACCGATCCTCTTCGGATCCCCGGGCGGGGTTCTGGTGTGGCTGCCGGCTTCGGAGTCCGGGAGGGTTGTCGCGGCCTTGCGCGCCTCGGGCTATCGCGGCTGCATCGCCGGCCCCGGCTCCATCGACGCTCCGGACTTCTTTGCTGCGGCGGGCGTCGCGGCGGACGGCGTTCTTGTGGCGAAATACGAGTTGAATGCGGGGAGCAGCTCCAGACTCGAGCCATTCGAGAAGCGGTACACTCGCACGTTCGGAGCGCCTCCGGACTTCAGTGCGGCGGCAGCCTATGACGCTGCGCAGGTACTGATTGAAACCCTTCGGCGTGCGGACAGCCGCGGCGGCTTTGCCCAGTTCCCCCTTGTGCTTCCAATCGCGGGCGCGACCGGCATGCTCCATTTCGATAAGTCCGGTAACCGAACAGATGCGCTTCAAGTGCTGACCTGCGAGGAAGGCCGGTTCGTTCCCCTTCCCTCCTCCGAGCCACAACCATGAAAACTAAAGACCGGGTCGTGCTGGCGTTCCTATTTTCTTTCGTCGCCGTGTTGATTGTCTTCGCGCTCTCGATCCGGGGCACCGGCTCGAGGGCTACGACAGACCCCAGCGGCGCCCCGGAGGCGCCCCCATCATCCAACGGGGCAATCAGCCCGCAGGATCAGGCCGACGCCCTGCACTTCGTTATCGCGGCGGACCGGGAGATGTACTGCCAGCAATACATTGCGCACCAGAAAGAGGGTGATCCCTTGCCGAACCTCTCCACCAGCAACAAATCGAGCGACTCCTGGCCCCTGCCGGCAGAGATGTTTCGACGCGCAGCCGAGTCAATTCAAAGCAAAGGGGCCGAGTTCAGCTATGCCCTCCGCTCCCTGCGTCCAATCGACCCGAGAAACGGACCACAGACCGAACTGGAACAACGCGGGCTTGCCGCCGTGGCCAGCCACCCCGCCCAGAACTACTATGGCCAGGAGATGCTGGGCGGTCGCCGATACTTTACCGCCGTCTATCCGGACCTCCATGCAGTCGCCGCCTGCGTTGACTGCCACAATCGCAGTTCCACTTCGATCCCGCAACGCCTCCAAGTTGGCGACATCCTGGGCGGCATCGTGGTGCGCGTCCCGCTCGAATTCTGATTCCTTCGGCAACCTCGAGGGCATTCACTTTCCCCGGAGCAAGCCTCCTGGTCTTTTTGGCAAAGATAGGGGATTCGAGAGGCGCAAGTACTTATTTAGTCATGTATTACAAATACCTTAGCGATTAGGTTTCGTGATTTCTGTTGGCGCGCTAGCACGAGTGAAGGTCGGCGGTTTGGAACGGGAATTCCGTGCTAGAATTGTGGTGAGGCCATGCCGCCCCTGCCACAATACCTGCTCTTGGGCGCCCTATCAATGGAGGGCCAAGAGAACGAAATTCTACCACGTCGCGTTTCGGATTTTTTTGGGGGGGCTTGTCAACCGCTCGACGGGGTGCCGTGATAAGACTTCCGCCGACATTAGGGCCGCGAGGATAGTTGCAGAGGTCATCCAAGGGCCTGGTTACCGCTTAACCCTGGAATCTGTGAACCAGAAGCTCGACAGCCTGATTTCTAAGGTAGCCTCAATCATAGGAGAATCGATCCCCGTGCAACGGGATGTACCCCGTTCCGTGATTTCCCTGGCCACGGCCGTTGAGACGTTTCTCGACGTCAAAAAGGAGAAGTTGACCGGACCGAATCTCTTAAGCCACCCAGAATGAGAGTCTGGGCGGTGCGGTCTTCCGCCTCACCCTGCCCAAGGTTAAGGACCGGCCCTAACCCCGCGAGACGGCCCCGGCGAACGGCACATAATAGCGTGAACGTACCGCTGGCCATCGTTGGAGATCGTTCGGCGAAGGCGCGCCTAGTGAGGGGCAACAGACCAGAACTCTGAGCTCTGGGATGTCTGCTAGATTCACCTTACAGCTGGTTGTCGTAATGAATCGATTCGTCCTTCTTGGACTTCACGGGACCGCAAAAAGTGTAGACGAAGCCGGCATAGATGATCCGCGACGAACGCCGCCGCGTGAGGTGGTCGTGGAGGATCGGGGTGTCGATCACGGTGCGCTCTTTAAGCGAGTCGAACGGGTCCGACACCGTGGCCACGAACGCGAGGTTTCTTTCTTTGAACTCATGCCGATATCCGATGTTCGCCACGTAGTTGGGAAGCCTGTAGCCCTGCGCGGTCATCCGCCTGCCGGAGTAGTTCAGGTTAAGCTGAAACTCGTCGCACTTTGATGGCCGCCATTCGGCGCTCATCTTCGCATCCCAACCGATCGACGAGCGGTTACCCGGGTAGCCCAGGTTGCTCGCGTTTACCTCGTTGTCGTAGCCGTCGGTGCTGAGGCTGAGCGTCACGCCGTGGCCGAGCGGAGTCGCCAGGATCAGCTCCATCCCACTCGAGCGATTGGAGGAAAGGTTCTCCTGGGTGGTGAGCAGCGTAACACTGTTGATGTACTCGCTGACGGTCGTGAAGGCGTTGTACGTATCACGGAAGTAGACCGCGGCAAGGATGCTGGTCTCGTCCTTCCGGTACTGATATCCCCCCTCGATCGAATGGGTCTCCTCGGGACGGAGCAAGGGATTGCCGGCACGTAGGTTGAAGGGGTCCTGGTACTCCGGAAACGGGTTCAGGTCCTCGCCCTCCGGCCGGTGGACGCGGTGGCTGTAATTGAGCACGAACTGGCCGGTGTCAGTCAGGTCATAGGTGAGGTGCAGGGTCGGGTAGAGCCGGAGGTAGTCACTCTTGTCCCTCACCGCGGTCGTGACCTGGTTCGTGTCGATGAACGCATCCTCCAGCCTCAGCCCCGCGAGAAAGGCGAATCGACCGAACGGCCTGCCATAGGTGGCGTAGATCGCCTGGATCGAGTCACGATAGATGAACCGGTTCGTCTCGGTGGGATCCATTAGCCAGGTCCCAGGCGCCGGGTCGAGATACCCCCCCCCAGGAAATTCTGGTCGTCCTTGCCCACCTCGCCGGCATAGGCCGCCTCCAGCTTTGCGCCGCCGGCCATGGGCTGGGAGTAGTCGACTGACATGTTGGTGGTGGTCTCGGTCGGCTTGATCAGCGTATAGTCGTATGTCGTTGGCATCGGCGGCGTCAGGTACACGTCCGAGTACTGGTTGTCCTCCTGCTCCCAGTGCCGCTCGCGCTTGATCTCCGCGCTCAGCTCGTGCCCCGTCTCCGGGAAGGTGTGCCGATACGTCGTCCCGAAATCCATGGTCTTCTGCCATTCCGGATCCGACCGGATCCTGTCGTAGTCGCTGCTGTCCGTTCCGTCCGCCGCCAGAGTGACGTTCTCGATCGAGCTTGTGCGGTGGAACGTCCGGTAGTTGTAGTCGACCGTCGCCCCGATTCTGTCGTCGTCGTCGACGTTGAACTCGGCGCCGAGCTCGGCGAGTCGGGTCAGCGGCCGCATGGTCTCGACCGTGTCCTGCTCGGTCGAGATTAACGTGTCAGTTGCCGTGTCGAGGTGCGTCCGATTGTCCTGGCTGAACCTCGGCCGGAAGTCCTTCCGGACGCTGAGATTCAGGCTGATGTTGAACTTCCCCGGGTTGTAGTTTCCAGACAGTCCGTAGTTCGAGCGGCCGTCGTTCCCGACGTTCGCGCGAAACGTCCCCGAGTAGCCCGCGTCGTGCTTGCGCTTCAGCACAATGTTGATGATCCCGGCGGTGCCGTCGGGCTTGTCTTTCGCGGATGGGTTTGTGATCACCTCTATTCTCTCGATCGAGTCGGCCGGCAGCTCCGCGAGGGCATCGGCGCGGTTGGTCGTCGACATGAGCGCGGACGGCTTCCCATCGATTAGCACCAGGACATTGTCGTTTCCCCGCAAACTCACGTTGCCGTCGATGTCGAGCTGCACCGACGGGACATTCTGGAGCAAGTCGCTCGCCGAGCCCGCGGAGCTCTGGACGTCCTTGCCGACGTCGTAGACCTTGCGGTCGATCGAGTTGTAGAACCGTTCCCGGCGGGCCGTGACCTCGACCTTCTCCATCTTGAGGTTTTCGCCTGCACCAAGGGTCAAATGCCCCAAGTCCACCGCCGGCATCTGCGCCGTCATCTTGAATGCCGGCGTCCTGCTTGTGTCGCCCCCCACGAGTCCGTAGCTCGCGACGTAATCACCGAGCGGCACGCCCTCAAAGGCAAACAAGCCCCGAGCGTCAGTCGCCGTCCTTTGCATGATCGTCCCGTCGGCCTCCTTTATCAGGGCCAGGGACGCGTATTGGATCGGAAGTCCCGTTGAACCATCGAGGACGGTGCCGCGGACAGCGCCGGGCTCTGCGGCCTGCACGGGTGCAGCGCACAGGGTCGCAAGGCCCATCGCGCAAAGGGCCGATGCAAAGACCATGAGTGATGTCGACGGCATGAAGGGATGATTGGTGCAAAGAGAAAGATGCTGCCGGAAACAAAGGGCGATGGAAATTCATGGGGCCTATGAATTGTTATTGGGGGTATTGTCGCTCTTACGCCGAGCAGCGTCAGCTTTGGATTCTGGAGTCCGCGGAGAGATTCCATGCGCACGTACTGACCCACTCGAGCAAGATCGAAACCGATGATCAAGCGAGGCACTCCCACTCGATAGGCCAGCCGTGCATGCGAAAAATGGGGCGTTTTCCTGCACGGGAGACAACTTCTCTCAGAGTATCTACGCCAAGCCAAATCCCAGGAAGCTCGTGCTACCAACCTCGTGCTACCCAACGGGAGCGTCGAAACCCTCCCCGACACGCTGCAGCTCGCGGTCCTGCATGACGATTTTGCCTCTGCGATTCGTGAAAAGCGCCCTTTACCTGCTCTGGCGAAATGGGTCTTCGCGACATCCTCATCCTGAGGGCGATCTACGAATCCGTAGCCCAGGGGGCAAAGGGCGTCCCTGTGGTGGCGTAAAAACCGGCAACTCCCAAGCACCCATGAATTCCATTTCTTACTCACGGCTATCCATCTTCCAGGGAGATGCGGATTTCGTCGCTGGCAGGATGGCAACCGACTCGGCCGCAGCTCGTACCGCATCGTTCCTGCGTGTGCGAAAGCATCCAGAGCGTACCTAAAGACACCGTATCTGGGGGGCACCCATGAGGGCTTGCAACTCGACGCAATCCGCCACGAGAGTCTTAAGCCTAGACTAAGATATTTTCATGGAACCAGGAATTCATACGCCTATGCGATGGCACCAGTATTTGTCTTACTTTTTTGGCGGCGCCTTCTTCGCAAACACACTGCCTCACTTGGGAAATGGAATCTCGGGCCATGCATTCCAGAGCCCGTTCGCGACCCCTCCGGGAGAAGGATTGTCATCCTCGACGATCAATGTCCTATGGGGGCTCTTAAATCTTGCGATCGGCTATCTGCTCGTATGCCGAGTCGGAAGGTTCGATCTACACAAGACACGCCATGTCCTCGCCTTGGGAACCGGCATCTTGGTCATGTCGCTTTTACTCGCTCGCTCATTTGCTAGATTCCACGGGGGTCAGTGAGGATATTCCGGACGGACGCCTGCCCGCCCATTTAGGCGGTCCCCAGTCCACCCGTTAACATCCTCCCGGTCTGCTCCGCCTGGGCCAATTTTGCGCGCCAACGGAGATCAATCCAGCACGTACAGTATCTCGGCATTTTTGCTGCTTTGAGCCGCCACTGTCTGCGGCCGGATGAAGGAATCTGTGGTCGCGATCAGAATCGAAAGGCCTGCCCCTTAAATAAATCTGAGTGGCGCGAGCGGGTCACGTTCGCGGTAGCAGTCCGAAACGCCGGTTGATCTCATCCCTGGCTTCGTTCCTGGTGAATGCGCTGGAGGCCGCCCCGGGCACTCCATCGAAGAGGAACGCCTCAATCTCGGCTTGAATCGCTCTGCTCCGGCGCCGATTGGGGGCAAGGCTCATTTTCCAACTGCACTCCTTCCTTCAGAAGCTCAACGCGTAGAGGCGCAAGGAATTTGCCCCCAAGATCCTCCAAACGAAAATTCACCATGAGGTCATCACGGCCTGTATTGAACGCCAACAGGTCGGCCAAATCCGCAACGTCCTCATCCGTAAAATGTTCCTCGATTACCGACTGGTTGCCCTCCAACGCCGTCAAAACAGGCCAAAAGCGATCCTCGTCGGGGGCACACGGTTGAAGACAAACAAGCCCGCGAAGCTGTGCTCGGTCGATCCGGGAAACCAATACATCCAGCTGCTGGTATGCAAAAGCTAGGTTTGCAAGATGGGTCTGCCGCAGCAGTGCCTCTCGTTGCGAAATGAGATGGGAAAGTTTCATAAAGGTTCCTCCCGAGTTTGTTCGCATGGGTTGATGTTTGAATAGTGTACAAACCTCACGATTCGGATCGCTGTCCTAACGAAACGGAACGGCAGTTCGGTGCCAAACGCTGGCCCTTTCGAATGCATTTCGAATCTGCTTCCAGCCCGGAAAACCAAGCTGACGATTTCGGGCCTCACTACTACTCTGCTGAAGCCACTCTCAGTCGTTCTACAGTCTCAACGGCGGACTCAAATCACGATCTAAACCGTGCAAATGAAACCTGACTGAACAGGAGCAACTAATCGTCCCAATTTCGCCGTTCGCAAGGAGAAACCGCAACTTTTCCGGAAGTGCGCGAACCTCCGGTGATTTGAGTCCAAGTGGGCTAGGTGATATCCAAATCGACACAGCAACGCTTGAAGCTGCCCTCACAACGGCAAGCTCCACGGCAAGCCTCACCAATCCATTGCCTGCCGGCCCTTGAATGGATGGACGCACCTGGGGCCGTCTAGGGCCACGATGCATCCCACCGGTTCGGGGCATCAATATTTGCATAGTTATTCCCTAGGGATGCGTAGTGCATGGACGGCAGGCGGACCATAGTCGTTCAGCCAGATCGGCAGGACTAAACAAGTCGGCCGTACCCCAATCGACTCTTACCAACGCGATGCACAAGCGAGGGCATTTCAATCCCTGCCGGACTCCGGTGATCACAATAATGCATAGCGCTGCGGCGGCCGGTTTGCGGGCCACAGACGAAATCAGTGTCGACGGTTACGAGAAATCCCTTTCATGAAAGCTCATCCAATTGCCTTACGCCCACTCCGTGCCCCCAAAATACATCGTGCACGGGCGCGAGCGACCAAGCCCAAGCAACGCACAGGTCTCTATTCCGCACAAATCCGCCTGCTCGGCAGTGAGAACGCCTTCCGGATTGGTCCCCAGATCAAGACGCTGGAAGACCAGGGGCACAAGGTGATCAAGTGCAACCTCGGAGAGCCCGACTTCCCGCTGGCAGCACACATCGCCGACGAGGTGAAGAGCCAGATTGATCGCGGGCTCACGCACTATTGCGACCCGCAGGGCCTCCTTCCTTTGCGGGAGGCCATTGCACGCACCGTGGCGCAACGCCGAAATATCGTAGTCACGCCCGATAGGGTCGTGGTATTCCCGGGCGCCAAGGCCCCCATTGGTCTGACGCAGCAGGCCTATTGCGATCCAGGCGACGAAATTGTCTACCCTAGCCCCGGATTTCCGATCTATGAGTCGTTTGCCACGTACCTTGGCGCGCAGCCGAAGCCGCTGCACCTGCGAGAGGAGAGCGATTTCAGCTTCAGCGGACGTGAACTCGCCGCGCTCATCAGCGACCGCACACGGATCATCATCCTCAATTTTCCTTCAAACCCCACCGGCGGCGTCGTTTCCCATGAGCAACTCGAGGACATTGCCGAGGTCATCAAACGCAAGGCCCCGGCACAGGTCCGCATCTACTCCGACGAGATTTACGAGGACATCCTCTTTGACGGCAACCGCCACCTGTCGATCGCATCGCTTCCCGGGATGGCCAAGCGTACGATCATTGTGAGCGGAGTGTCGAAATCCTACGCGTGGACAGGCGGGAGGATCGGATGGGCAGTATTCCCAACGGCCGAGGAGGCAGCCGTCTTCAAGAACCTGAACATAAATTACTTCTCGTGCGTGCCCGCCTACAACCAGATGGGGGCTCGGATGGCACTCGAATCGCCCCTAAGCCAGGCCAGCATTGCGCGGATGTGCACGGCGTTCACTGAGCGACGCGACCTAGTGTTGGCGGGGCTCAATGCGATCCCCGGCATCAGCTGCCGGAAGCCCGGAGGCGCTTTTTACCTATTCCCTAACATTGCGGGGCTATGCGGGAACATTGGCGCCATTGATGCGCATCGCAATCTGCCGCTGGCCGATCGCAGACGAACCAGCCCCTCAACGCTGGTGCAGATGTTCCTCTTGTGGCGCTATCAAGTGGCAACAATGGACCGGCGCTCGTTCGGTCGCATCGGCTCCGATGGCTTGCATTACCTGCGCCTCTCGATCGCTACGGGGGTTGAGGACCTCAAGGAGGGGCTCGATCGCATGCGCGCAGCCGCAAATGACCGCGACGGCTTTCAAGCGTTCATCCAGGAGGGCCTCCACCTATGTTAGTCGAGACAAAACCAAGCCCCGCCGTATTTGGCAGGGAGACCGACACCAGGGTTTCATTCGGACCCCGTCGGGGCGTGTTCATCGACGCCGAAGCACAGGTGGCGGCCGAAGGGGCGCCTCTCGACGCCGAGACCGTGGCACATTTCGACACGCTTGACCTGTTCTACAGGACCCTTTGCGCGGTGATGTACAATTACGTTCCGCTCTCGGGCCACCCCGGGGGATCGATCTCGTCGGGTCGATTCGTAATGCGACTGCTGTTCGACTCAATGGACTACGACCTGGCGCGCCCCCAACGCCGAGATGCGGACATCATCTCCTACGCGGCCGGGCACAAGGTACTCGGCCTGTACGCGCTGTGGGCGCTTCGCAACGAGGTGGCGCGTCTCTCGGCACCGGAGCTGCTACCCCAAGACGAGAAGTTCCAGTTGCGCTTTGAGGACCTGCTCGGCTTCCGCCGCAACCCGTCCTCCAACACCCCTCTATTCCGGGCCCTGAGGGCCAAGGCGTTGGATGGCCATCCTACACCGGCGATCCCGTTCGTACGTCTCGCCACCGGCGCGTCCGGTGTAGGCCTGCCCGCCTCCCTTGGCCTCGCCTTGGGGGCCGCCGATCTATTTGGACCGGATGCGCCGAAGGTTCATATCATTGAAGGCGAAGGCGGCTTGACTCCCGGTCGAGTGGCCGAGGCCCTTGCTGCCGGTGGAACCGCATCTCTCGGCAACGTCGTCCTGCACATCGACTGGAACCAGTCCTCGATAGACTCGAACCGCGTCTGCCGCGAAGGCAATGTTCCGGGCGAATACGTTCAATGGACCCCTGTGGAGCTGGCCTACCTCCACGATTGGAACGTAATTCTGGTCCCTGACGGGTTCGATTGGCAGCAGATCGCGAAGGCACAGCAGATCGCTCTTGCCCAGGATAACGGCCAGCCGACGGCGATCGTCTACCGCACAGTGAAGGGCTGGCGGTATGGCATCGAGGGACGGGCGTCCCATGGTGCCGGTCATGCCTTGTGCTCGGCGGGCTTTTTTGCAGCTGTGGCGCCGCTTCTGCCGAAGGAGGCGACGCACCTTCCGTGCTGCGACGGGGTGCCTCAGCGCTGCAATGTTGGCAACGACTCAAGCGTCGTCGAGCAATGCTACTGGGAGACACTGGGCGCCATCCGCAACGCGTTGGCAGCCCGTAGGACGACCGTGGATGCGCTGGCGGCCCGGCTACGCACGGCCAGGCAGCGCCTGGACAGTCGCAGGCGCGAACCCCGCACCGGTGCACCTCGGGTAGAGGCCGTTTATGAGATCGCGACCCGCACCAGCACGGAATCTCCCCCAGACCTCATACTCAGACCAGGATCGAAGACCACACTGCGCGAGGAGCTCGGGCGTATTCTGAATTACTACAATCGAGCGAGCGGCGGCGCCTTGCTAGTGGCGTCGGCCGACTTGCTCGCGTCCACCAGCGTCAACAAGATCGGCGAAGGCTTCCCACCTGGTTTCTATCACCGGCGAGAGAATCCGCAAGCAAGGCAGCTCTCGGTCGGAGGCATCTGCGAGGATGCGATGACAGCCATGCTCGCCGGCATTTCGACGTTTGGCGGACACATCGGAGTCGGCTCCTCTTACGGCGCCTTTAGCGCACCGCTTGGACATATCGCTGCGCGCCTCCATGCCATCGGCAACCAGGCGCGAGTCGCGACGGAGGGTGGCGCTTATCGTCCCTTTTTCCTTATCTGCGCCCATGCGGGACTCAAAACCGGCGAGGACGGCCCGACCCACGCCGACCCGCAGTCCCTTCAGTTGCTTCAGGACAATTTCCCGATCGGGACCATGATCACCCTCACTCCTTGGGAGCCGCAGGAAATCTGGCCTCTCGTGGCGGCTGCGCTCGCAAGGCAGCCCGCCATCATCGCGCCGTTCATCACGCGCCCCCCTGAGACCGTCCTGGACCGGGCCTCCCTGGGGCTGCCCCCTGCCGCAAGTGCGGCCCATGGCGTGTGTCGCCTCCGCACGGCGCGCGGGCGGGGACAAGGCACCGTCGTCCTGCAGGGGACCGGCGTCACTTATGAGTTTGTGACCAAGACTATGCCCCTTCTGGAGCGCGAGGGCATCGACGTGAACGCTTATGTGGTCACGTCTACCGAGCTTTTCGACCTGCTGCCCGAGTCCGAGCGCAGCCGCCTCTTTCCCGAGTCTCATCAACTCGAGGCGATGGGAATCACGGACTTCACACTCTCGACGATGACCCGATGGGTGCGCTCCAACCTCGGCCGGGCCCACTCGCTGCATCCATTCCTCCATGGACATTACCTTGGCAGCGGGGCGGCAGCGGTGGTTATGGCAGAAGCCGGACTCGACGGCGAAAACCAGTTTGAGCAGGTGCGCACATATGTCCGCGATCTGCATGGGAAACCTTGACGCGCGTATCGAATGCAGGAGTGGTCCCAACCCAAGGCCTTTCTGGGCTGCGGGCGCTAGGCCCGTGGAGCCGCGCGCCTCTTGCGAATGAGGCCGCCAGTGCCTATGGTGTCGCCCAATGAGTGCAAAATCTCCAGCCAAGGGGCCTGACGCGGGGCAAAGTGGAACTTTCAAGCTCGGCGGTGACCTTCCGGTGCACCGCTTGGGCTTCGGCGCCATGCGGATCACGGGGGCCGGGGTCTGGGGCGAGCCGAAGGATCCTGCAGAGGCGCGACGGGTCCTGAAGCGGGCCGTCGAGCTCGGAATCACTCTGATCGATACCGCCGACTCCTACGGACCGGAGGTGAGCGAGCGTCTGATCGCGGAGGCACTGCACCCCTATCCCAAGGCTCTGGTTATCGCAACGAAGGGCGGTCTCACCCGCTCGGGCCCGGATAAGTGGGCGCCTGTCGGACGTCCGGAGTACCTGAGCCAGTGCGTGGAGATGAGCCTGCGCCGGCTCAAGGTCGAGCGCATCGACCTCTACCAGCTGCACCGCATCGATCCGAAGGTTCCTGTCGAGGAGACGCTCGGTGCCCTCAAGGAACTCCAGGAAGCGGGGAAGATCCGACACATCGGTCTGTCCGAGGTTTCGGTCTCGGAAATCGAGCGCGCAAGGAAAACGGTCGCGATCGCGAGCGTGCAGAATCTCTACAACCTCTCCAATCGGCAGAGCGAAGCGGTCCTCGACTACTGTGCGCTGCATGGCCTGGGATTCATACCTTGGTTTCCCCTGGCGGCCGGTGAGGTGGTCCGCCCTGGCGGGGCGCTGGACCAGGCTGCGAAGAGGTATGGCACCACAGTCCCCGGACTCGCGCTCGCTTGGCTTCTGCACCGCTCCCCAGTCATGCTTCCGATCCCGGGCACCTCAAGCGTCGCACATTTGGAGGAGAACATCGGCGCCGCGGCCGTTAAGCTGTCGGAGGCCGAATGGGCCAATATTGTGGCTGCCCCAGGCAAGTAAGCCAGTCCCAGCCCGGCGAAGATAGCAGGAGACCTCCGCCACAGGGTTCTGTACGGAGTGCGTTTCGATGCCTGGGTATCAGCGGTTAGCCGACCTGAGGTAGATGCGCCATTCGTAGGCCCCAAGGGCAAGGTCCGGTAGCGAGTCGATCGGCGTGCTCTCCTTGGGCCCCGACTTGAGTTCAAGGCGGTACGGGCCGGGCTCCATGCGAACGGAAACGCTCTGGGGACGGTTGGAGAGGTTGACGACGGTGACAAACTTCTCGCCGAAGCCCTGGCGCATGAACGTCACGACGCTGTCCGGCGCCGAATTGTCCAGCCACGCCAGGCTGCCGGTGCTAAGCGCCGGGTGCTTGTGGCGCAGGGCGATGAGGTCGTGGTACGTCTGCCTGAAGTATTCCCGCAGTTTCGGATGCCAGAAAATGGGCAACTTCTCAAAAAGCGCCGGATCAGCCGACTCACTGGTGTCTCCCACCTCCATCCCATTGTATACAAGGGGGATGCCATCCATGGTGAACATCATCGCGCTTGCCGCGAGCGCGGCGTTCCAGCCGTATCGGCTGATGGCGCGCGCTTCGTCATGGTCGTCGGTGCAGTGCATGTGGAGCGCCCCGCTGGGGAAGGTACCCTGCTCGTTGCTCTCCCACGTCTGGCGCAGTAAGCTCGCCGGCTCACCCTCCATGAGGACCTTGTTGAGCGAGGCCATCATGGGCCAGCCATAGTCAAAATCGAAGGCGTGCACGAGCAGCTCCGGCTTGCTGGCCTCGGCGAGCATGAGTATTCCCGGGCGGATCTCTTCCAGGTCCTTGCGCACATCCTCCCAGAAGTCAGTAGGCACCTCGCTGGCCACGTCGCAGCGGAAACCGTCGAGATGGAACTCTCGCGCCCAGTATTTGAGCATGTCGCGCATGTACTTTCGGGTTTCCGGGTTCTTGTAGTTGAGCGCGGCGACATCGGCCCAATCCGGATGCGGCGGGATGATGTGGCCCGCAGCATCCTGCTTGTAGAGGGAGGGGTTCGACATCATCACGCTGTCCCAGGCTGTGTGATTGGCGACAATGTCGATGATAACCTTCATGCCCCGTGCGTGCGCGGAGTCGACCAGGCGGTGCAGGTCATCCTTGGTCCCGTAGTCGGGATTAATGGCGTAGTAGTCCCGGATGGCATAGGGGCTGCCCAACGTGCCCTTTGCCTTCAGGTGCCCAATGGGATGAATGGGCATCAGCCAGAGCACATCGACGCCGAGATCCTTGAGTTCATCGAGGCGCGCCGTGATGCCGGCAAAATCCCCAGTGGCGGAGAACTGTCGGGGAAATATCTCATAGACGACCGACTGCCGGATCCAATCCGGGGTCGGACGGGCACTCACGTCCGACAAAGTGGTCGCGGTCTCGGAGCGCAGGGTCGCGGCCGCAAGAAGGACGAGCAAGGCAAGGGCCGTACGATGGGTGTATTTCAAGGATTTCATGGGATGGCTTTCGCCGCGGGTGCGACCAAGTCAGAGGGGCAATGGGGTCATATCATCCGCATGGGCTCGTGCCTACGGCGAGTGATGAACCCCATCGATACCTTTGAAGAGAAGGAAAAATCCTAGCTTTCGGAACCGGGGTTTTAGTCGCGTTTCACCTCAAGGCCCGACTTCGCGGCAGCGCGCTCGAGGATCTCTATGTCCTTGATGCCCCGGAACCCAGAGAAGGCCGCCGCGACCAGCTGCCCCTCCCGTGTGAGCAGCGGGACCCCGCCCTGCCAGCCAATCAGGTCGGGGCGCTGCAGGCCAAAGCGGTTCTCATCCAGTTTGCCGGAGTAGACCAGTTCCTCAAACCGCCCCGTGGCATATCCGGTGCGCCAGACCTGGAGCACCTTGCGGGTCGCCACTTGGTAGCATTTCTGACCGAACTCTTTGTCCTTGCCGAAAATCTGCCCGCGAAACGCGCCATTCGGCTCAATCGCAGCCACGGCCGCGTTGCCGTGGTTCCATTGGGTGTCGAGCGGGTCCGTGACAAACAAGGGGAAGAGCTCGACGACGTGCGCGATGAGTCTCTCTGAATAGGAGTCAGCCATAGGCAATCGGTAGGTGGGACCGAGCAAGGAGCCGCGAGCTCGCATCCGCAAGCCGAGACCGCCGGCGCGCGAACGTTCTCGCGCGCCGGCCGGACGAAGCCTGCCTTAGGGAACCGTTAGGCTCAGCGGCGCGAACCCGTCGGCCGTGACCGTGACCTTGTCGGCGGCCGCAAGGCCATCGATGGTCAACACTTCGCCGGGAGCCACGGATTTCGCCGCGACCTCGCGCGATTTGCGGTCGGCATGCGAAGGCATGCTCAGCTGCACTTTAGCGCTCAGGGTCAGGTCCTGCTTTGAGACGTTCGTGACCTTCAGCAGGTACGGCCCGTTCTCGGTGCCCGTAACCTTCTCAAATGCGGTTGTTACAGGAAGCGCAGGGGCGGGTTGCGAAGCGGAATCAGCCGCCCTGAGGACGGAGGATTGGGACAAGACGAGACCGAGGCTGCAGGTGAGCGCAAAGAGGGCGGTCCTGAGCAGGCGGGTCTTGGTGGGGGAAGTTTCGTGGGTGATCATGGGTGGATTCGTGACTGTTACTACTTTGGACCCAGGCACCTTGGTGCAGATTTGCCGCGCCAAGCGCTGGTGGTCATGTTTATGCATGAGCCTTTAGGACATTGAATATGCCGCGAAGACACTCGTGAGTCGATATAAGAACTAAGCCCGTTCGCTGCCGGCCCCTCCTGCGAATTGCGACTCAGCGTACCTGCCGTGCGCGGGTCCAATGGCATCTTGAAGTTCCCGTGCCAGGCAGCTTGAGGGCGAGAAAATCTGTTGAGCATGCTAAAAATCTCATTTCTAGTCGCCCATTACGCCCAGAATGAAATAAAACCCTTCTTTCTGCGACCATGGCGTTCCCTACCCCCAGAAAAAACCGGCCCGGCAATAAGCTGCGGCGCGTTCACTACGTGCTCAGCACGCACTGTGACCGCTTTCGGGTGGAGGCCCCTGATGAGAAACGAGGCGGCCCACCCTGCGGGCTCCAGCAGTAGCAACTAGCAGACGCCGTTTAATGGCATGGACGCCAGCAAATGTCCTCCCCTATGGAGCCCCATTCAATGACCGATAGGAGATGGACTGTCGGCCTTGTCCATCACGCTCATATGGACATCGGCTACACCGACACCCAGCAACGGCTCAGCCGCCGGCATGTCGAGTACGCGCGGGCCGATTGGTGTCGTCCTCGACGCCGAGGTATCAGCCGACTTGTACGGTTTCGTCGGGGTTACTCCCAAACCCTATATAACGCTGGGATCAGGAATCTGTTTGTGTGCCTGCACTCCCACAGCGGCATGGCCCCCATTGGCATGAGGCAGGCGACATTCCAAACCGGCAATGCTTGATGAGCATCCACAAGATAAACATCGTACTCCCCATACCCCTTATAACCCAGCGAGCTCTCCTCGGTCTCCTGACCTTGGCGGCGATAATGCCTTTCGTGGCGGCGTTCACATTGAGAGGGGTCCCTGAGGATCCACCGTCCCTCTATTGCTACACTCTCTCGGCGGACGAGTCGCCAGACGGGTACGACGAGGCGGTCGCCGCATCGTGCCTGCAGGGGGTGATCAACAGGGATCGCCCCGTCCTCTACCTTCTTTCAAAGAAAAACCCCCGTCCGCAGTACTGGCTCGATCTCCTATCCAGGGACGGCCGCTGGCTGCAGGCCCGCAGCGTCGTCCCTGTCGGCGATCTTGGGGGGCTTGTGCGTCTCGCCGGCAAGCGTCTGAAGGGTGCCGTGGTCTGGGACCCGGCGGTGCCTGCCACCCTAAACGTCGCCACCACAGTCGCCGGCGTCGAGGATGCTGTCGTGCTCAGTCCGGAGATGGCGTCGCGCTACCTCGGCGCCTGGCACCTGCCGATCGTGGCGGATTTTCGGGGCCGCTTCACGGGCTTGGAGACGGGCAGCGCGAAGAACGACGCCTACCGTTGGGCCATCCGTGAATATCTCTCGAAGGGCCGCTGCTCGGCCCACCGCCTGTGCCTGTTTGAGGACGCGTATGGCACACGGGCAGGTGGCAGCATCCGCTATGCGCTCACTCGTGACTGGGCCATCTACAACCGCGCTTTCGTCTTTGACCTCTCGCCCTGGGGCGACGAGCGGCCAAAGGATGACCCGGGCCAGCGCCTGGGGCTCGACCTTGAGACCTACCACATGATCCTCGAGGCGACGCTGCGTCAAACCGCAGGTCGCCAGGAGACCGAGCTGACCGGGTTCTTCAATTTTGAGAAGTACAGCAACGTCGAAGGCCACAGCAGCAGCCATGAGCCGGTCCCCACGGAATGGGAGACGGTCTGGCTCATTACGCCCTACAATTTCTACCAGAACACGGTCTCGAGCGACTGCTTCAACCAGTCGTTCCACAGCCAGGCTCCGAAGGTCGCGCTCAGGCAGCGCGCAGCCACGCACAAGCCCACGCTGGCCCGAAAAGCGTACGTATGTATCTTCATGGCGGACTACGACTCGTCCACGCCCCTCTACGACACCCTGCCGGTAGCATGGGATGATGGGGCGCGGGGCGCGCTGCCGCTCGCATGGGGCATCAACCCCAACCTCGTGGAGACCTACCCCGACCTGATCGCCTACTACTACGGCTCGGCCACCGAAGCCGACACCTTCACCGCGGACGCCAGCGCCGCAGGTTACTTCAACCCGAACCGCGTCCGCCCCGAGTACCTGCCGCTCTTCATCGAGCATAACCGCAGGTTCTTTGCACAGGCGGGGATGGATCTCGCGCCCATGGTCCTCGATTTCGACCAGCCCAGCGCTCAGGTGAAAGACGCCTTCCTGCAGTTTGCCCCAGCGGGGATGGGAACCATCGTGTACGATTTTCACAACCGGGGAGGCAAGGCTCCCACCCCACATGTCTGGAAAGGCATGCCCGTGGTTGAGCTGATCAACGATGCCGGCGCACCGACCGACGCGGAGCACACGGCCGCCGAGATGGCGCAGGCTATCGTGGGCAGAGGCGCCCGCGAACCCGGATTCTATTTGTTCAGGATCGTCTGGACCAAGCCCTCGACGGTGGTGGCCGCCCTGGTCTCCCTCAGGCGACGGCTGCCCGACTTGGATCTTGAGCTTGAGGACCCGCACGCCTTCTTTGCGTTGTTCAGGGAGCACGAGAGCGGGCGCGAGCCCGCCAGGTAGGCCGCAAACGGTGCGATTGCTTGCGCCCCCCCCTGAACCGAGCCCAAAACCGAGAACCATCATGAATCCCACCCTGCTCCGCCTTGCCCGGACCGTCGTCCCGGCCCTCTTCCTCTGCGCCGCCGCCCATGCCGCCGATCCATGGCCCATCATCACGCGGCGTGGCGACGCCCTCTACGAGGGCGACCGTGTTTTCAGGTTCCTCGGGCTCGATGCGCCCAACCTCCAGCAGCACGAGTCGCAGATCCTCCCCGACTTCAGCAACCGTTTCCCGGATGAATTTGAGACACGCGACGCCCTCGAAACCCTCCGGCGCCTCGGCGCGCGCGCCACACGCACGTTTTCACTGTCCGTCCACAGCCCGCTGGATGGCGCGGTGCCTGTGTACATCACGGCAAGGCACACCTACAACGAGGAAGCCTTCCGCAGTCTCGACCGGACGCTGGCGCTGTGCCGCGAGTACGATGTGCGGATCATCATCCCTATCATCGCGACGCAGTCCTTCGGGAGCATTCGGGGCGTCGACGAGTTTGCCGCCCTCTCCGGAAAGACCGCCACGGGAGCGTTCTGGAACGACGAGGACGTCAAGGCGGACTACCGGGCGTTTCTGAGCTACCTGGTCAACCGCCGCAACACGGTCGACGGCCTGCTCTATAAGGACGAGCCCTCGATCCTGGCATGGCAGTTGGGCAACGAGTTCTTCACCTTCTGGGGCGACCGCAAGCTCAAGAAGTCGGACTGGTCTCCCGTGATCACCCAATGGTCCCTGGAGATGGCCGCCTACATCAAGCGGATCGACCCCAAACACCTCGTGATGGAAGCAGGCGGCGACCGAGCCGCGCTGATCGCCAGCCCCTCGATCGATGTGATGAGCACTCATGTCTACGAATACTGGAACCGGCTCAGCGGCGACCCCACGAACCTGACCGTGGCCATGAACCAGGACTGGTCGCTGTGCCGGGGCAAGAAACCCCTTCTTGTCGATGAATTCGGGCTCGCCGCTGTGGACAACGTCCGCGAGCTCATGGCTGCCATCCGCAAAGAGGGTGTTTCGGGGGGCCTGCTGTGGAGCCTGAGGGTGCACCGCAGGGACGGCGGATTCTTCTGCCACAATGAGGGTGGAACGCCCATCAACTCCTACCATTTCCCCGGATTCGGAGCGGGCCACGACTATGATGAGACCCAACTCCTCGACATGGTGCGGGCTGAGGCCTTTGCCATCCGCGGCATGACCCCACCGCCGCTCATCGCCCCCTCGCCCGCGCCGGTTCTCTTTCACGTACCCAGTGGCGGGTTCACCTGGCGCGGATCCACAGGCGCCACCCACTACGCCATGGAGCGTGCCGGCTCACCCCAGGGCCCGTGGACGGTGGTGGCCGACGGGCTGGCGGATTCCGTAGTCGCCGATGCCAAGACCTTTGAGGTCGAAAACCACGGCCAGCCCATCGCGCTCTGGTTCGACGAGTTTGCGGTTCCGGGACAGTCCTACTACTACCGAGTGCGGGGATTCAATCCGGCGGGCTCGACCGACTACTCGCAACCCCTCAAAGGGGCAGCGCCCTGACTCCCAGGGCCGTGTTTTGCAATCGCAGGGCGCCCTTGGAAGCCTAGCGTCGCGTTGTTGTCCACAACGAGCGAAGAACAGCAAAAGCCCTTGGGAGTCATCCGCAGCTGGGTGATCGCCGACGCGGGCGCGACGCGGGAAACGGCGCGATGGTTTGGGAGGGCCTTGCTTGGGTGCGCATTCGCCATCCTCGCGGTGCGCCAGGCCCTCTTCGTCAACGCACACGCGGTCAATATCCTGTACTGGGACCAATGGGACTTCTATCAGCCGCTGTTCCAGGGTCAGGGATGGTGGGCCACGTTTGCGCGCCAGCACGGCCCCCACCGCGAGGGACTCGGGCTCATCGTGACCCGCTTGCTGGCCGACCTGAGCGGCTGGAACTCGCGATGGGAAGCATTCGCGGTCCTCGCGATCATGGCCTCGGCCGCCGGCCTGGGCGTGCTGCTCGCGGAGCACTGCGGCATGCGCGGCCGCCTCCTCCTGCTGGCGGGCGTACCCCTCCTCTTCTTCAACGCCCACGAGTACGAGATCTACGTGGGCGCGGTGAACCTGTCCTATGCGGCCGTTCCGTTGGCGCTCCTTATGGCGTACTGCCTCTCTTGGTTCGTGCGGGGTACCGCCGGGCGCATGGCCGCTATCAGCGTTCTTTCGTTCCTGCTGATCTTCACGGGCTTCGGCCTGTTTGTCGGTCTGCTCACGCCGCTCCTGCTGGTCACCGAGGCCGTCCAGTCCTGGAGGTCCGGCGAACGCCGCCATTGCGCGATGGCCCTTGCCGCCCTCGCCTGCTCTGCGGCCGCATGGGCCGCGTTCGCCCATGGATACACCTTCCAACCTGCCGTCGCCGGCTTCCGGTTCCCCTACGAGAGGCCCTTCCAGTATCTGGTCTTCGCGGCCCGCATGCTCGGGCATTTCTTCGGCACACCGCTGCAATCGGTGCAGGAGCTGATCACGGGCTCCGCGGTCGCCCTTGCGCTTGTCGCCATTGCTGCGTGGAACGGGTGGCGCTGCCTCTCGGCGGGTGTAGCCCGCTCTCCAAGGAGCGCCGTCCTGTTCTGCCTCGCCGCGTTCGCCCTTCTCTTCTGCCTGAATTGCGCAGTCGGGCGCGTCTTCACATCGGCCATCGCTCCCTACTCCTCGCGCTATGTGGCGCTCATGGTTCCCGCGGGCATGGCACTGCTCCTGCAACTGGGCGGCCTCGTTCGGGCGCGCTACGCCTGGCTTGCGCTCCTTTACACCCTGCTTCTGGTGCCCTCCACCGCCTTCCTGCGCGATTACGAGGCCTCCGGCGCCAACTGGTATTCGGATGGGCGGAGGGCGTGGAAGGAGGAGTACCTGCGCACGCGCGATGAGGCCGGCGCCGCCCGTGCGGCCCATTTTCCGATCTACCCGGCCCCGCTGGGGGAGAGGCTCAAGTTCCTCGAGGACCGCAACCTGAACCTATTCCATGATTCTCCCCATCCCTGAGCGGCGCCAGTGACTCCGAGTCGCTGCCGGTGCAGTCGCCCCGTCCCTGCGGCAGCTTTATGACGGAGACCAAGAGGATCGATGTTGATCGGCGCCGGACAATCAAACAGCGTCGGCCATGGCTCGCTCAAGATATGAGGACGAAATCATCGTCTCCTGGGTGGAACTTCACCGTGACGCCCGATATCTCTCGGAGATGCTCCATGCAAAGGGCAACTGGAAGGGCATCATCGCGATAACCCGCGGCGGCCTGGTGCCGGCAGCCCTCGTGGCGCGCGAACTCGATATACACCTGATCGACACCATCTGCGTCACGAGTTATGCGTCCGCGTCAAGCGGCCAGGCGGAGCAGGTGCAGGCGGAGGTGAAGATCCTAAAGGGCGTCGCGGGGGATGGCGACGGGTACCTGCTTATCGACGACCTCGTTGACTCGGGACGCACCGCGCACCACGTGCGCAAGCTTCTGCCAAAGGCCCACTTTGCCACCCTCTACGCCAAGCCTGCGGGGCGCCCGATCGTGGACACGTGCGTGAAGGAGTTTAAGCAGAACAAGTGGATCTTCTTTCCCTGGGACATCGAGTATAAGTTTGCCCTGCCCATCAAGGACGGCGGCCGCACCGCAAACGGTCCCTGAGACGGCGTTTGGCATCCGGTCAGGTCGGTCCGCCGCGGGCTGCGGCGCCCTCGTTCCAGAGGCTGATCACGGGGATTAGGGGATACCCCGGATCGAAGCCAAGGACGCTCAACGTGGCCGGGTCCAGCTCCAGATGCTGGCCAAACTCGGCCTCTAGGCCCAGCCAGCGGACGGCCAGCATGCGGCCAAAGTGCCCGTGGGTGAAGACGGCAACCGTCCCCCCGATCCCGCGAATGCGCCCGATCACCCGGTCAGCCCTAGCCATCGCCTGCTCGGGTGACTCCCCTCCCGGGCAGCCATTCCTAAAGATGTTCCACCCAGGCCGCAGGGCATGGATCTCGCCGCTGCGAAGGCCCTCGTAGTCACCGTAGTCCCATTCGCGGAGGTCCTCATCGATGCGGGCCGCCTTCCCGAAGCCAGCGAGCTCACAGGTCCTGACCGCCCTCATGAGGGGACTGGTGAGCACGCGGCCAAAGACCGCTCCGCGCAGGCGGCTCCCGAGTTCTAGGGCGCGGCGCTCCCCATTGTCCGTGAGCGGCAGGTCCGTGCGCCCCGTGTGCTGGCCCGACTTGGACCACGCGGTTTCTCCGTGGCGAACGAGGAAGATTTCGGTGGTCATGTGTGGGTTTCCCGTCCCGCTCATCGTTGGGGCGAAGGGTGGAAGAACCCCTTTGCAGGGGACTGCGCTTCGTCGGTGCGCTCCCAGAATCCGACCTGGAAGCGGCGATCATTGCCGTAAAGGTGGTGCCACAGGTACCTCATTTTGATTTTGTCGTCGATCTGGCCGAATCGCGCGCTGTCTCCGAGGTTGTCGCCGGGCAGCCATAGCACGTACCTGATGTTGCCTTGCAGAAGCCACTTCAGCGGGTCGTCGATCCTCACCTCATAGAAGGCCTTCCCCTCCGTCAGCCTCTGCTGGATCTCGGCGAACGCCCCGCGCCAGGTCGTCTCGTGCCAAGGCCAGCCCAGGTAGCTCATCTTGCCGGCAAAAAGCGACACGGAGGGCGACACCGTATTCGCCATCTGAAGGCCGCTTTCCAGGGCAACGCCATCGGGCCTCGAGCGCAGATCGAGGATCAGGTCGCGGATGACGGCGTCCTTGATCCATCCGTTCCCATCGAGGTTGCCCACGGATCCCTTCTCGGTCTTCCGAAAATAGGAGCCCAGATCCTTTGCGAAGATCAGCGTTGGAACCAGCAGCACAAGGGTTCCGTAGCGGCATACGCGCGACGAGGAACCCAGGTTGACGGCGCCGAGCATCACGACGATGCCGGCATAGATCCACGCCCACCATTTCAGGGTCGTGTTGAACCGGATCCAGACCCCGCCGTAAATGTCCTGATTGTAGAGCAACTCTGCCACGGCGAGCTCGGCGGTCCAGATCACGACGAGGAAGACGACCAGCGAGCGACGTTCCCGGTTGAACAGCGCCAACACGAGGATACCGGCGACGGGCCAGAAGGTCATCAGCCAGCCTAGCAACGGGGTGTGGTCGGCGGACGCCGTGATGCTGATGGCCGCATTGCGGCTGATCGGCTGCTGGGCAAACTCGATTACGTAGGGATACTCAAGGAGCGCAGCCGCGGCAACGCCGGCCAGGGCAGGAAGCAGGAAGCCGCTGTCGCGGCAGAGCGCCCGGTACAGGAACCATCCCCCCACCAGCAGCGCCTGAAGGGGCAAAATCCAAGCGTTCGAGATCAGCGCGATTGGAACCGTGGCCGCGAGCAGCGCATTGTTGAGGGTGCGGACCCGCCCCGAGGTTCCTGCGGCCTGGGCCGCAATCAGGGCGGCGGCAAACGCGAGCAGCGCGTAGCCGGCAAGGGGCGGGTGGAAGTCGCCGTTGGCCAGGATGTAGCTCAAGGGCTCCATCGGCAGGTCCCGGGGATCGACACCGGGCTTTGCCATCCATGCGGCGACACGGTTTCCGAGGGCGTTTGCCCTTCCGTGGTAGAGGGCGCCGCCAAGAAATCGCACGCTGTCGTAAAGGTAGACGTGGTTCATCAGCGCATGAGCCGCCACGACCGAACCGCTTCCGCCGACTACAAGGGCAAGCATGCTGAGGACACGACCCGGGCGCCAGGCGCAGAGGCGCGAAACCGTGCTCCCGCAGAGCATCACGATGAACCCCGCGAGGGTGCAGTAGGCGAGGTGATAGGTGACGCCGGGCACGAGGCCCAGGATGCGCCCCATGAGGGAAGCGCAGTAATGCTGGAAGCTGTAATAGAAGTTAAAACTGAGCGGAGGCAGCCAGACATCCGTTGTCGGCAACCTAGTCCCCCGCATGTAGGCCTCGATCATCGCCAGGTTGGGCATTTTCTCGCCGGTCATGTCGATGTCCGGGAAAGCATAGCGCCAGAGCAGGCAGTAGAGAAACCCAGTTGCGAAGAAGGCCTCGGTGGCCCAGTTCTCGCGCAGCACGCCGCGGTGACGCCACAGTAACCACAGCGAGCCCGCCGTCGTCAGCGGCATCAGCGGAGGCCGGGGTCCCCACCCCGCGAAGTGCTCAAGAAAGAACGCCGCCAGGCAGAAGGCCAGGACGCCCGCAAAACGAGCCAACGCGTAGTCCTTCAGGAGCGTCCAAGCGGTGATTCCCGCGCCGGCCAGGTTGATCCACAGCGCAGCCATGGCCAAACTTAGAAATACCAGCGACATCCCACCCAGACATTGCCCAGCGTTGGTGACCACGCGAGCACGGAGTTCGCGGGCGCCAGCCGCACCGCGAGGCCCCTGCCCTGGGCGCGAAGCGCGCCTTTTCCCGAAAGACAAACTTTGCAAAACAACCCCGGGGACGATGGTCTTGGCGCACATGGCTGAAAACCCCGAGCCCCCGATCCCCCATCGTCGCTGGGGCATTGGTTGCCTTCTCGGCTCAGGCATCCTGGTGAGCTTTCTTGACAGGATTAACCTTTCCGTGGCGGCGCCCCAGCTTGAGAAGGTAATGAATTTCGGCCCTGCCGAGCTGGGCCTGCTCCTCAGTGCCTATTCATGGACGTACACCGTCCTCCAGGTGCCCGTGGGCCTGCTGGTGGACAAGATGGGGGTCACCCGCATTGGGCGGTGGGGTTCCCTGCTTTGGACGGTGGCCTCCGCGGTGACCGCGACCGCCGCGGGATACTGGGGTATCTTCGCGGCCCGTCTCCTTCTCGGAATCGCCGAGGCCCCCTCGTTCCCGAACGTCTCAAAGGCAACGGGCCACTGGTTCCCGAGAAATGAGAGGGCAAGGGCCACGGCGATCTTCGACGCGTCGGCCAAATTCTCCAACGTCGTGGGCATCCCCGTCATCGCGCTCGCGGTCGTCAACTTCGGGTGGCGCTGGGGGTTTGCGATCACCTCGGCCATCAGCCTGATCTACTTCTTCGCCTTCTATTTCATCTACCGGGAACCGAGCCAGGACAGGCGCCTTGCACCGCGCGAGCGTGAGTACATCGTCTCCGGCGGCGCGGTGCCCGAGGGCCGCTCCGAGGCCGGCGCGCTCCGAATGATGGGCTACCTGCTTCGCCAGCGGAAGATCTGGGGTCTGGCGATTGGCTTCGGCGCGTACGGCTACTCGTTCTACCTGTTCCTGAGCTGGCTTCCGTCCTACTTCGTCAGCACGAACGGGATGAGCATCCTCCAGGCGGGAACCCTGGCGGCGGCCCCGTGGGCTGTGGGCACCCTCACCGACCTTTCGGTGGGCGGCTGGCTTATCGACCGCTTGATCGCCCGCGGGGGCGACGAGACCCGCGTGCGCAAGACCGTCCTTGTGACGGGGATGCTGTTTGGCCTTGCCGTGGTCGGAGTCACCCGGACGACGAGCCCTTATTGGGCCACGTTGTGGCTGTCGATATCCCTGGGAGGCCTGGCAGCCGCGGCGCCCGTGGGTTGGTCTCTGCCCTCGCTGATCGCTCCCAAGGGAGGCGTCGGAGCCGTCGCAGGGATCATGAATTTCGCCGTGAACGTCATGGGCATCGCCGCCCCGATCGCCACGGGATTGATCGTCAAGTACACGCACTCCTTCACCAACGCCTTCCTGGCTGCCGCGGCCATTCTGGTCGTCGGGGTCCTGGCCTTCCTGATTCTCCTCGGGCCGATCGAGACGATGCCCGCACCCCCGGAACACGCCCAGAGCTAGGGGCCTTAGCGGCCCAGGCCCGCAGGAAGGTCGGAGCGGGTGACGATCGAGGGGTCGTTGTAGAATTCCCGCGCCTTCAGGTTCCTGGCGGGACTCCATTTATCATTCCACGCCATGAAGAAAACCGCCTGGGGAAAGTTTGCCGCGAGGCCGCTGCCAAATCGCGTGTAGTCGTAGTCACCCGGCGGCTTCGAAGCCCCGTGCGGGCCGTACTCCCCGAACCCTACGGGCTTGTCCGTCTTCAGGAGGGCCGCGAAGCCCTTGATGTGCCCGCTGTCGATGGAGTCGGTGTAGGCGTCCAGTCCCACCATGTCCGTGTAGGCGTCGCCCGGGTAGTAGTCTCCCGCGCTCGGGCCCATGTTCGGACTGTAGAGCCAGATCAGGTTGTGCAGGTGCTTGGTCTCCGTGAAATACGTGAACATGTGGCGCCAGAGAGCGACGAAATCCGCGGGAGGTTTGGCCCCCCACCAAAACCATCCGCCGTTCATCTCGTGGAACGGGCGCCACATCACCACCACCCCGGCGTCCTGCAGCCTGCCAAGCCCCTCGGCTATCGTGTCGAGCTCGTGCAGCCACGCGATGTTCGCGGGGCTTCCCGCCGTAAGCAGGTCGGCCAGCCTGACGCCCTTGTCCCTGAGCCCGATCCCCTTGGTGCTGGTCGGATTCGGAAGATGGGTGTTGACCTCGACCAGACCGCCCTGCCTCCAGTACTCGACGGCGACGCGGTCCGCCTCCTCATAGTCGAGTCGCTGGCCGCGAAAACTGGTGTAGTCGACGCCGATATAGGCGGGCCACTTCCCCGAAACCTCGTGGATGGTCTCCGGCAGCGCCAGCGTCGCGTTGGGTGCAAAGTCGAGGAACTGGCCCGAGAGCACGCGCCTTTCCTTTCCATCTGCCAGATGCCTGATGTACCCCAGGACGGCCTTTGCGGACGGACTTGCGCCTGGGTCCGCCGTCTGGGCGCGGGCAATCGGCGCCAGCACGCAGAGGGCGGCCGACGACGCGGCCAAAAGGGATTTGAAGATCATGGGAAGTAGGAAAGTTTCGCGCGTACCCGCGCCACGCGTTGCAAAAGGAAATCCGTTGCTCCAAAGTTGCGCCTGCGCAAACAAAATGAAGAAAACTCTCATTTATCCCCCGGGCCACCCGGCGCCCCGCGGCGCCTACAGTCCGGGCCTGCTGGTCGAACACAACGGGACGCAGACGCTTTACACCACCGGACAGCTCGCGGTGGATCCTGAGGGCCGCGTGGTCGCGCCTTTCGACGTGGGCGCGCAAACGGAGTACGTCTTCAAGCTGATCGGCGCGGTCCTAGAGGCGGCGGGCATGGGTTTCACCGACGTCGTCAAGGTCGACACATTCCTCACCCACATGCCCGACTTTGAAAAGTTCTCGGCCGTGAGGAACCGGCACTTCTCGGATACTCGTCCGGTAAGCACGCTGCTCGAGGTGAAGGGCCTGGCGCGCGAAGGGTGTTGCGTGGAGATCGAAGTGATCGCAATCAAGTGACGGCTTGAGCAAAAACCCGCCACCGCCCGAGTCCGTCCCGCGGCTCTGCGTCGCCGACGATTCGACCTTCTGGCCTTGGTTCTCGCATCCGAGGTTCGGTGCGTGGCCGAGCCGTGAGTCGACGGTGGTAGTGCTGCCCCTGGTGGGGATGGCCGACTGGGGCCTGGGTCACGCGCTTGATTCGGAGGAGACCGTCCTCACCCACCTGCTGCGCGAGGCCTGCAGGAACGCACCGCAGGCAAGGAAGCCCCTGGTCGTCCCGCCCCTGAGGTTTGCCTTCGGAGCGGACCGGTCATGCGCCTTCGCCGTTGATCAGCCCGCGGCCCACGCGCTGATCGCAGAGGTGGCGGTGTCCGTGGCCGCATCGGGTTTCCGCCGGATCGCGATCCTCAACTCAAGTCCGTGGAACGAGGAGCTTTGCAGCGCGGCCGCGCGCGACCTTCGCGTTTCACGCGGGCTGCAGATGTTCCAGATCAACCTGAGCGCGCTGGGGCTCGATTTCCATCCCACCAGGAGTGGAAGCCGCCGGGAGCTCCAGACGCTGCTCACCGCGCTCACGGGATCCGAGCCCGAGGACTTCGACGGCAGCCCGCAGAACCACTCCGCGTGCTGGGGCGAGGAGCAAGTCACGGCCCTCCCGGGCCCCGCGTTGGCGCTAGATCAGGCGAGGGTCCAGGGCGCTGCCCTGCTCGCGAACGCGGCCGCGCATCTGGCGAGGCTGCTCTGCGACGCCGCGGACAGGCCACCGCTGGGCGCCACAGCGACCTCGCCATGAACTTCCCCAGCTACCGCCACCGCTACCTGCCGGCCATGACCCTGCGCCAGATCCGGGCGCTGCCCGACAAGGCGTGGGCGCCGGTCATCCTCACAACGGGAGCGATCGAACAGCACGGGCCCCACCTTCCCGTGGCCGTGGACGCTCTGATGGGACAGGTCTGGCTCTCGCTCGCCCTTGCGGGGCTGCCGGCCGGAGCGTCGTGCTACATCGCACCGCCGATAACCGTGGGCAAGAGCAACGAGCACACGGGCTTCCCCGGCACCCTGATGATTTCAAGGGATACGCTGCGCGCGCAGATCCTGGCCGTCGCCAGGCAGGTGCACGCATGGGGCTTCCGCTCCCTCGCCGTCATCAACACCCACGGCGGCAACGTTCCCGTGGTCGTCCCAACTTTGCGAGAGATCCGGACACTCCTCGGCATGCGCGCGGCCCTGCTGCCCTCGAGCCGGATCGCCGAGCTCTCAGCCCAGGAGGCCGCTTTCGGCATCCACGCCGGCGAGGTCGAGACCTCGTGGATCCTCGCCGCCGCGGGGCACCTCGCCGACATGGCGCGCGCCACCTGCGAGTATCCCGCCCGGCTTGACGACCCGGGCGAGGTGAGGCCCGTGGCTGCAGCGGCCCTCCAGGCCTGGATCTCGAAAGACCTTTCGAAATCGGGCACCATGGGGGACGCCCCGGCAGGCACAGCCGAGAAGGGCCGGCGCTGGCTGGAGCAGGGCGGCGCGGCATACGCCGCCGCGATCGCCGAGGCGTGCAGGGTAGGTCGCGAACACGCCCTCTAGCAGGTGTCTTGCATCAGGGCATTCCGGACGCCACCTTTTCGCATGGCCAAGAGAGCCCTGGATTTTCCCATCGCGTGCGTGGCGGCCTCGCTGCTGGCGCAGGCCTGCGTGCAATACTACCCGGCCCCAAGCGGCGCGGCCCCGCCGCCCTACCCGCCACCATATGCCGGGGGCCCCACGTCCTCTCCCCCGCAGCCGCCCGGGGAGGTTTCGCCCAGTGGGCTGGATGCGCTGCTGATGCCGATAGCGCTCTACCCCGACCCGCTGCTCGCGCTGATCCTTCCCGCGTGCACCGTCCCGGGAGACCTGGCAGCGGCGCAGGCCTACCTTGTCCAGTACGGCGACATGAGCCGCATCGACACGCAACCCTGGGACCCGAGCGTCAGGGGCCTTGCGCATTACCCCTCCGTTGTCGCCTGGCTTTGCGAGAATCCCGCGTGGTCCCAAGCGGTAGGTTCGGCCTTTCTGGGCTCGCCCCAGGAGGTGACGCGTTCGATCCAGTATCTGCGCAGCCTTGCGCTGGCATCGGGGACACTTGTCCCGACCAGCCAGGAGCAGGTCTACAGCGACCGCGGCCAGATCTACATCGTGCCTGGCCAGCCCAACGCAATCTACGTGCCGGCCTATGACTCGGATGCGGTCTTCGCCGCCGAACCCTACATCGCAGTCGGCGCAACCCTCTTGGAATTTGGCGCCCCGCTTCCAATCGGCCCCTGGCTCTCATACGGATTCGACTGGAACGACGGCAATCTTTGGGCCGGCGGGTGGGCTGTTTGGCACGGGGGAGGCACCTGGCACACGCCGCGCTTCGTCGCCGCGGCCCAGGCCCCGGGCGCCCACCCATGGCACCCCTCCCAAAAAATCGTGGCCCCGGCTCCCGCGCTAAGGATCTCTCCTGCTCCGGCCGCGCTCAAGCCCCGCCCCATGCCCACCGCCCCGAGAGCCGCTCCACGCCCGGCAATCCCGTCCCCCTCCAGTGGCCCGGTGGAGCCCGCGAGGGCTCTGCCCCCCCGGGGCCAGCCTCCGTCTGCCGCGCGGCCGGTGCCGGTCCCTGCAGCCAGCGCCGCGCCGAAGGCCGCCCCTGCTGCACACTCCGAGGCGAAGCACGCCGCCGCCGAGGCCCCGGCCAAGGACGCCGCGGATCCAAAGAATCACTAGCCGCAAGCCGCGATGGAACTCCCCTTCTTCTGGGTCGACGCCTTCACCGAAAAAGCGTTCGGCGGCAACCCGGCCGCGGTCGTGCCCCTGGATTCATGGCCCGAGGACGCACTCCTGCAGCGGATGGCGAACCAGCATGGCCTCTCCGAGACCGCATTCTTTGTGAGAACCGCAACGGCGCGGGCCCAACTGCGATGGTTCACTCCCGCCGTAGAGGTCGACCTCTGCGGACACGCAACGCTGGCGGCGGCCCACGTGCTCTTTGCCGAGTTGGGGCAGAGGGAATCGCCCATCGTGTTCGACACCCAATCGGGCCCGCTGCCCGTCCACCGCAAGGGCACGCTCTATGAATTGGATTTCCCGGCGCGCCCTGCCCATCCGGCGAGCCCACCCACGGAACTCCTGAAAGGGCTGGGCTGCGCGCCCGCGCTGACGTTCAAAGCCGAGCGCATGTGGCTGTGCGTCTACGCCACCCAAGCCGAGGTCCTGGCGCTCTCGCCCGATCATGCCCTCCTAAGCGGCGTCATCCCGGGGAGGATCATCGCCACGGCCCCCGGCATCGACGCCGACTTCGTTTCGCGCTTCTTCGCGCCGGACGCCGGGGTGCCCGAGGACCCCGTCACGGGTTCGGCCCATAGCACGCTCGTCCCCTACTGGGCGGCACGGCTCGCGAAGACAAAGCTGTTTGCAAGGCAGGTGTCCCGGCGTGGAGGCGAGCTCTGGTGCGAGCTGGCGGGCGACCGGGTCAGGATCGCGGGCCGGGCGGCGACCTACATCAGGGGCCGGGCCAGCTTCTGAAGCTCGCCTACTTCTCCTTCATCTCATAGGTGCCGTCCCATCCTGGGGGAGGAGGCTGGACGCGGTAGCCCTCGGCGAAGTGGATGTAAACAAGCGACGGGTTGTTCGAGGTGCCGGGCGCCCGCCCGAGACCGTTGGCCTCGAGGGGCTCCGACTTCCTGAAGAGGGCAATGGCCGCGTCCCAGTCGCGCTCGTAGTACCTCGCGAGGCCCTGCTCGAAGAGCGCGATGCACTCGCGAGTCGAATCCGTCGCGTCCTCGGTAAAGGCCACCAACTCATGGATGGGAAGCGGCTGCGTCCTCCCCTTGACGACGATCTTGCCGAGGGTACGGAAAACAATGTGTCCGGCCTGCACCTTCTCGCACCCCTCGCGTGTGCTCTCGGTGCACATGGAGTAGACCCCCCAGCTCTTGGCCCCGCTCTCCATCCTCGCCGCGATGTTCACGTTGTCCCCCATCATGGTGTAGTTGAAGCGGGTGTTGCTGCCCATGTTGCCGACGACGGCCGAACCCGTGTTGAGCCCGATGCGCGTCTGCAGGCCCCGCACGATCTCCGGCCAGCGGTCTGCCTCGCGGGTCCATTTTGCGCGAAGCTCTCCCATGCGGCGGTGGACGCGAAGCGCGGCAACGCACGCGCGGTGCGCATGGTCGGGCAGCGCCAGCGGAGCTCCGTACATCGCCACCACCGCGTCGCCGATGTACTTGTCGAGCGTCCCTCCCTCGTCCTGCACAATGTCGGTGCATGCGGTCAGGTACTCGTTCATCAGCTCGACGAGACGGGGCGGAGAGAGCTTCTCGGAGAAGCTCGAGAACGATTGAATATCGCTGAAATAGGCCGTGATGTCCTCCTCGACGCCGCCCAACTTGGGCTCCTCCCCCGAATCCACCATGCGCGACACAAGTGCCGGGGACACGTAGGCGCCGAACATTCCCTTGATGCGGCCCTTCTGCTTCTGCTCCTCGACGATCTTCCAGACCAGGCTGACGAAGCTCGTGGAGAAGGCGGCGCCGACCGGGGCCACCACAGGAATCACCACTTGGCCCGTCTTGAAGAGCTGGAATGCAGCCGCCACGTAGACGGCCACCGACAACACCGCCATCACCTTGGCGAAGACGGCCCTCCCTCCGCCTGCCACCGCGAGGACCGAGACCAGCGCGGACAGCCCGATGACCAGGGCGTAAGCGCCCGATTCGGGAATACGGCGCAGGTATTTGCCGGAGATGATCGTCTTAAGCAGGTTCCCGTGGACGCCGACCTTGGGCACAGCCACATCGTCGACGGGCGTGATGGCCACGTCCTGCAGCAGCCGGTCGACGGGGCCGATCAGGACCACGGCACCCTTGAACTGCGCGAAGAACTCCTCGGCGCTCTTGCGCTCCTCGGGCTTTTCCGAGTCCGCCAGCTGGGCGTAGTTATAGACGTCGGCTAGGCTCACGCGGGGGTTGTATGCGGCCACAAACCACGGTGAGAACCAGTTGATCTCCACCATCTGCTTGCGAAACAGGGGCACCTGGGTCGCAAGGCTGCCGTCGGGCCGTATGAACTTGAGCGTGTCCCCGTCGACCTTGAGGCCGTCCTCCTCGACCCCGTAGTAGATCCGTGCGAGCTCCACCGCCATCGCGTAGTAGGTCTTCACCGACGTGGGCGCATAGAGCCTCACCCACCGCGTGGCGCCGTCTACCGTGTCGATCAGGCCCACGAGGGGCGCCCCGACGGTCCGATTCGGTGCGACGCTCAGCGAGGGCCGCTCTGGGGGCTCGATCTGCTGGACGGGTGGCAGGTCGGGCCTGGAAACATCCGGAAACTCTCGGATCTGCTGGTGTTTACTCCTCGCGTCGAAAAAATCGCCCGCAACATACGAGGCCCCGATGACGACCGGGGGCGTAGGGCTGCCCCACAGGAACATGCCCAGGGCCCGGTTGCCCGCCATCTCCTTGGCCCTGTCGACAGATTCCGGGACCCCCACGTCCGAGAAGACGAAGTCCATGCCCACCGCTTTCACGCCGCCGCGGTCGACCAGCGCCTTTGCCACCTTCGCAAAGTACACGCGGCTCCACGGCATGTTGCCGATCTCATCCAGCGCAATCGAGTCCACGTCGACGTAGACCACCTTGACCGGCGCCTCGATGGGGCCGCGATAGCGGAATCGCCAGTCGAGGACCTTGTTTTCAAGGAAGCCCAGCGTCCCGATGTGAGCGATGAAGCACCAAGCTACGGGTATGGGGGCGAGAAGCAGCCAGCGCAGCCTGTAGAGCGCGGACTTTTTCGGTGAAGCCACGGGGCGGGACGCTAGTAGTCGCGCGCCACCAATGGAAGCAGATAGAACACGCGACTGCGCCCGTAGGTCAGCCCGCGCCGGTGAGGGACGACAGACTCTGAGCCGGCTGAGTCGCACCCGAGGGAGTATTGTCGGTGCCACTCGTGCCATTCGTGCCATTCGTACCGCCCGTGCCATTCGTACCGCCAGTGCCACCCGCGCCGCCGGATCCACTTGAGCCTCCCGAACCGCCGCTGCCGCTCGAACTTGAGAAGGTGGTGGTAGCCGTCGATGTCGCGATTACCTGAGCCTGCGCCACCACGGCGGCGAGCGTGTTGGTCTCGGCCGGAGTGACGACAAAGTTTGTGGATACCCCGGTTTGGGTCGCGGTGCCATTGGTCGTATTGAAGTTCACCGTGACCTTGTTGCCCGCGGCAATGTTAACCCCGTTTAGTCCCGAGGCGGGTATGACCGCCACAACGCCTTCCGCCGTGACGACCTGGAAGAAGGCACCTTTTACCGTTCCGTCCGCTCCGACCGTACCGGGGTTGAAGATGATCTGGAATGTCGTGCCGCGGATACCGGCCGCGCCGACCGGGGTTTGCACGGTGAACTCCGAACCCTTGTCGACATTGAGGTGGACCACCTTGCCCACCAGCTCACCCTTTGCCAGGTTGAGCTTCGTCGTGGAGGTGGCGCTGGGTTCCTGCTTCAGGTCCGAGACCTTGATGTCCGAGGCAAAGGGATCCTGGATGAACTCGTCAATATCGAGCGTGGAGTTGGCCGCCACATCGACCGTCGCTCCATTCGAGAAGGCGAGCACGACACTCGATGCATCGCCTGTCGTAACCTCCGTCTGGTCGGTGATCACGTCAGCCGCGTGAAGCACGCGTGTCGATCCGTCGACCTTGGACTTGAGCTCGGCATGGCCCTGAATCCGTGCCACCTGGATCCTTCCCTTCACCTTGGCGGGTGCTGACGGTGCTGCCGTGGGTGTCTGGGCAACAAGGGGTGAAACCCCAATAAACACTCCTAACAATATGACATACAATATCTTATTGATCATGGATGTTGCGTCTAGGGGTGTTGTTTGAGCCGGACTTCCAGTCGCTGACGCAATAATTGTGCAAGAAGAAAGCCAGGGTCAAGACGCAAGCAGACATCCGCAGCGGCCATTGCGGGGCCCACTTCAACCTCGGCCAAGCTCAGGTGGTAGGCCTGGTAATACCACACGTCGGCACGCGCGGGCGCCAGCTGGAGGGCGTGCACGGTGCAGTCGCCCCCCTCAAGCCAGAGCCGCTGCATATCCAGGCCGGTCCCTTTCCGGATCCAGAACTCCGCTATCAGCGGGCACAGCCTGATGGCACGGCCGGCGTCGCGCGTCACGTCGGCGCCGAGTTGCATCGTCTGCGCGGGATGTGCGAGTGCCAGAAGGGACTCGGCATAGGCGAGGTCGGACCAGGCCCTGGCGTTCGAGGGATCGAGGGCCGTGGCCTTCTCAAGCATGGAGCGCACCTCACCGAGCGCCTGGCCCCTCGTCGAGACGTCAACCTGCGCTCGGGCCATGCGATCGATGGTCACGCGGGCGCCGCTCCTGAGCGCCTCCGCCCTGCTCGCAGGTACCAGCCAGGCCAGGGTGAGGGCGACCGCAGCCGCGGCCGTGCCGAGCGCCATGGACCTCGGCACGGGGCCCGCCGAGGCGACCGCGGCCGCCGAACGAGGCCATGCCCTCTGCGCCACCAGCGCGGCGACGGTGGCAAAGATCATCGCGAGCGCAGGCACCTTCAGGTGAAAGTCGACGAACAGGTGCAGCGAAAACGCCAGCAGGCCGGTGAACGCGGCCGCGGCAAGTCCCTGCGCCCTCGAGCACTTCCATGCCACGACGGCGGCCGCCCCGAAGAGGAGCAGGAAGCCGAGCGCGCCGTAGTCGCTGAGGGTATTCAGGTAATCGCAGTGGGCGTAGATGGGCTGGTTCTGGAATGTCTGCGGCCTGAAGCGCTCAAAGAGCACGTCAAAGCTTCCCGCGCCCCCGCCCAAGAGCGGGTGCTCCCTGAAGATCGCCAAGCAAGCCCTCCACAGGATCGGGCGCGACCTCTCCCCGAAATCCGTCACCAGCTGGTTGACCCGCAACCTCATCATCGGGAACGAGGCATAGAGCACGGCGGCGACCGCCAGAGCTGCGGCCACCGAGGAGACTGCCGCGACTATGCGGCGGCCAAAGCTGCGGCCCGGCGTGAGCAGCGGGCGCAGCGCGAACGCCAGCGCCAGCGAGATCCATGCGCCCCGGCTCACCGCGAGGACGAACCCGGCGAGCAGCGCGCAGAGCGCCACGGCGCAAAGCACGCGCTGGCGCACCGGCCGGTGCCTGCCGAGCGCGACGGCCCCAACCGGTGGGATGAGGAGCGCCATCAGTCCCCCGAAGCTGTTGGGCACCCCGAAGGGCCCGCTCGACCGGCCGATGTACTGGTCCGCCTGGGTTCGCCCGGTCATGATCCAGTCGGGCCTGACATAATGCTGGTAGACCGCGAGGGCGGCGGCCAGCACGCCCATGGCAACTAGCCCCACGGCGAGGAAGCGCCGGCAGGCCTCGGACTCAAGTCCGTTCAGGACCACCCAGAACACTACCAGCATCTGCGCCCAGTTGAACCAGTCGGCCCACCCGAGCCAGCCGACCGGGCTTACCCAAGCGGCGTTGGCCGCGGCGTAGGCCAGGAAGGGAACAAAGAGCCAGCCCGCGGGGTGGGCACGTGGCCCGCTGCGCGCATCCGCGAAGTGGGCCACGAACAGGGCCACCGTCAGCACCGCCGTCAGCGCCCTGCTCTCCGGAGCCGCGCCGCCGAGACAAACCATCGTCCAGAGTAGGTTGGCGGCAAGAAGCCCCGTTCGGAGCCATTCGCAGCCCGTGGCGCGTGCCGGTGTTGGGGTGGCGGACATGGGGGCGGCGTGGGCCGGCGGGAAAGATTGCGCGCCATCGGCCGCGGATCACGACAAAAAAAGCGGCGCCACCCCGGAGGGGGTGGCGCCGCCGCAGCTCAAATCCCTGCCAACGTCAGGTCGTGGGAACACAATGAGTTCCATATAACATATCGGATTGCGGCGTACCTCACCAAGCTGGGGTACAAGACTCCGCGCGGCAGGGACTACGACCCGCAATTGGTCGGTGCCACTCTCTCGAAGCTTCGGAGACCCAAGGCGCGGACCAAAAAGATCACGGTTTCGGTCTCGGAAGTCACTTTCTGGCTAAGATCCTACTAGCCGCTAGCAACCGGGTTACTTGCCGTCCGAGGCGGCGAAGGGGATGCGGATTATAAATATCTCATATTTCATCCGCTTGAACCCCCACAAAGAACAGCTCCGGTCAGCCATCCAAGAATACCTTCAAACCTTGTCGCTGGATGACTGCTTGGGCGTGTCGCTCACTCTCAAGCAATTCGTGGACGGAGAGCGTCTAGATGGGATTCGAGCCTCGCAGAATCTAAGGCATTTCATGAACCGATTGAATGCCTCAGTTTACGGCAAAGCGTTCAAGAGATTCGGCAAACGTCTCAACGTGATTCCCTCGATCGAGAAGTCCACAGAGGGCAGGCTGCACTACCATCTGATCCTCCAGAACCCCTACCCCGCCGACCCTCAGAAGGTTAAGGCTCTGATCGAGGAGCAATGGAGCAAGACACTGTTCGGATACCGTCAGACCCATATCCATTGGCGGATCGACCATGGGTGGACGGATTACATTACGAAACTAAGATCAACCGGCGACGGTATCGACTGGGAGTGCTACCACTGGAACTGACGGGTATATACCCCTGCTCCATCTCCCGGTCATTGAGGGCGGCTCCAAGAGACCCCTTGATAATCCACTATGCCTCAAACCAAGCCATCCAGATCGATCCTGAGCAGACGTGTACCAGAAGATGAATCGAAGCATCCAGAACTGATCTGAGCGATCTGGAGTCTTTCGAATCAATACCGACTCAATGCTCCAGATCACCAGCCCACCTATGACCGACCAACCGACCAGCCTGCGTCTCATGAACTTCCGGATACCTTCGGACCTCAAGAGCCTGTTTCAAGGCACATGTCGCAGAAATCGCACCAGAATGTCTTCAGAGCTGAACCGCCTGGTGTCTCAGTACGTTCGTCAGGATATCCTCGATCAGCGCGTCTACCAACCGGCAGTTGTCGAGACTCATCCCGCTGCCAGCGTCCGAGAGATCACCTACCGAGACCCCGACACGGGGCTCGTCGTAACTCGAAAGGAGCGCCACAACCATGCTAACCGTTAAGAATTCCAGTCTTTCCAAGACAGACCTCCTGAAGGTACTTCAAGGCTCCGATCAGCAGAAGTTCGAGGTGATCGAACCCGTCACGCCCGAGTCGCTAAGCAAGATACTACCCCTCCTGACGAAGCGAGCGAGGGAGGTCGCCTACCTGTCGCTGGTCGTCGTGCCGAAGCGCTGATGCCGTCTAAGGAGCAGAATATCCTTCTTAGCGACTCGCCGCGGCACAGTATTGATCTCAAGCGGCGGTGGAGGGAAGACCGAGCCTCTTCAGCTGCTTCGGAGTGATTCCGTTCGGCAATGTGGTGACCTTCCAGCCATTCCGGATCAGTCCCTTGACATACCAGAAGTTGTAGAAGAAGCCACCGATCAGCCCGATGGCTGCGCAGCCCTTTGACGCACCCGGTACCGGTATGAGGAACAACACGACAGCCAGGAGCAGACCGATGCCGAACCATTTCCAGTCGCGCCTGTAGAGGGGGACCAGTATCGAGAAGAAGAAAACCCACCAGTTGAAGGTGTCGATCGGGCACTCCTTGATCTGGTTGGTCACGGGATTTGTCAGTGCGATTTTCATATGCTTTTGTATTGTTTATTTCCCATCGAGAAGAGGAGGTGGTGGCTTGTCGCTCGGATCTACGCCCGCGCGCCAGCTAAGGACTGAGAGCGCAAGGAACATGGTGGCGCAGCCCGCCTCGTTGATCCTGTCCTTGTCCGATTGAGTCTTATCAGTAACGGCACAGATGCAGCAGAGAGCCAAGAGAGCAAAGAGCACCGAGAGAGATCTTCCGAGATGCTTTTTTACAGTGAGATTCATTGCAGATAGTCAGAGCGACCGCATAGGTATCACTGCCATTTGTCATCATCGCCGCGAAGAATAAAGGAGTGCGGTTCAACGAAATTGACCTCGAAAAGCTGCGTTCTACATCGTTACAGGCCAAGAATCGTCATCTTTTTAGAATCAAATTCCTCCTGTGTAATTATTCCCTTCGTTTTCAAATCTTGCAGTTTTTCAAGGTCGTCCAAACCGAGGTTTGCGGTTTTCTGAGTGGATTCCTTGCTTTGCAGCACCGTATGTTGGGAGACTTGGGACGCTAATTCCGAGAACTCCGCTACGCTCTTCCATTCATTGCTACTGCACATCTTGATCTTAGTGTTGAGATCGGCTCTGCCTCCGACGATCCAAGTACGCACCTGTTCAGCTGATAGCGGTCCGTACTCTTTTCCGTCGGTACCGATAAGCGTATAATCAACAGGAGCAATTAAGGTTTTCGCCAGCGTCGCAGCGTTGAGTTTCGCGATGCCGGTGTCGTCGAGCTCGACCTCGCAAGCGGAGTGAGACCAGAAGAACGCGACGAACCACGTGATTACGGGAAGCACCGGAATGATAGTCAAAAGCACTATCCAGACGAAGTGCTGGTGATGCTTGTCGATGTAACCTCCGAGCGTCCCGTCTCGCTTCTTAGCCTCCTTCACGCCGGGAAAGCGCTCGGTCACGTCCATGGCAATCGATATCGGAAGCATCAAGATGTAGAGCCCAGTCAGGCACCAGAGCCCGATCGCTAGGAACGGACCCAAAGTCGGGACGAGGAAGAGCAATCCTCCGATCACTCCAAATATCACAGCTACAATGAGCACCTCTCCTATCGTCTTTCCGAGAGGTGCCGCCGGCACACGAATTTTCGTGTAATGCGGGATCATGGTGAGATCTGCTTCGCCACTCCATCGAGGAAGGTGTTGAACGTTTTCAGATGATCGTTTGGCGCGTACTCATATGATCCAAGAAGCGGTCGCTCGAGCTTGATCCGTAGGCTAGGAGCAAATATCTTCTTCCTCCAAATCAGTGCCAGGATCAGTGCGATGCCGAATGTCGGCAGGGTCAGGAGAGCTACGATTAACACCTTGATGAGCTTGGTCAGGATCGAGTCCTTCGTGAGCCCATCGACCGGGTGAGCCAGAGTGATTCTGGTGATCCACATCGAGTTACTGAGACGCTTGATGTCTGCCCGACTGAGCACGTAGGTGTGCTTGATTTTCGCCAAGTCCAGAAAGGCTGACTGGCTGATTACGAACGTCTGTCCGTCTGTGGCGAAGTGACCGTCGCCGACCGTCTTTATGTAGCTGCCTTTTCTCAGTTCGCAGATCTGGAAGTCTCCCTTGAAGTACTTCCGATGAAGCTCGTAGGCGTCCACGTATTTCATCGATAGGTTCATTCTGTTTGCGGGGTTAAAGAGTTCTAAGTGCGTCCAATATTCTCAGCGATTGTCGCTCTTTTTGAAGCGCTACTCAGATAGCTGAAGGCTCTTTCACGGACAGGGTTAAGGGTAATCCGGCACCGTTACTTATTGTTCGTTCGAATACATAAGTAAACCCAATTTGCTACCTAACGGCTGTCGATCCATAGGCTACTTCCGGTTATTATCGGCGGTACTATGCCGCCAGAAGCTCACCGAGAACTCCGTCTACTCGGTGACGGCATCAGGCGACATCGGAACGGACTCGATGTCAGCCAAGAGAAGTTTGCCGAGCTTTGCGGGCTTCACCGGACCTACGTCGGGCAAGTGGAACGCGGAGAGAAGAACATCTCATTCACGAACATACTGCGCATTGCGAAGGCTCTAAGGGTCAAGCCGTCGCACCTGCTCGATTCAGCGAACCTCTAGAGTACTGCCCGCGCCACGAACGCCTGCGGGACGACCCCTACTCCAAGAACCTCAAGCATTGTGAACAAAACGCTTACCTTCGGATCGAGGAGACCGACGACCTCGTCTGGAATACGGTGGTAGACGTGCTCTCAACGTCCCATCGCTACAAGGAGGAGATCAAACAGCTCACGCTCAACGCAAGGGGTCCCCAGCGGGACCGGAAGCAAGAAGTAGCGATGCTGACCAAGCGACTGAAGGCGATCGACGCGGAGCGCCGTCGGATCGAGACCATGCTCGGAACTGTCGAGGCTGGCACGCTGATCGCTCCCGATAGCCAGAGCCGCTTCCAAGGAGTGATCCAGACGCTCAAAAAGGAGGTCGACGACCTTCAGGAAGAACGCGCCGCAATGGTGAAGAGGATCAAGGACCTTGAGAACGTCTCTCGGTGGACGGACTGGATGGCAGAGTTTGGCACCAAGATCACCGAACTGAGGAAGCTGACAGGCGAGAAGCGGAGGGACTTCCTCAAAGGAGTGGTAGGCACTATACGTGTAACCAAGACCGCGCCGACTCAGGTCCAACTGGAAATCCTTTTCAAACAACCGTTCGCGGAGGACCGTCTGGTCAAGTCCAGCGACGCCGGTGACCCTAGAAAATACAAAATCGAGGACGGGAAGTCCTCGATTTGTATTCCTTTAGTCCTTGGCGGACCAAGGACTAAAGAGCGTTCAGTACCGAACTGAGCAGTATGTTATACGGACCTCAGGATGTCGGCACCGTCTGGATCGTCTTGATGATCCGTCCGGCCACGAGATACGGGTCGGCGGCCGAGTTCGGACGACGGTCCTCAAGGTAACCCTTGTAGCCGTTGTTGACGAAGCTGTGCGGAATGCGCACCGACGCCCCGCGGTCGGCGAGTCCGTAGGTGAACTTGTCGATCGACTGGGTTTCGTGCAGCCCGGTGAGGCGCAGGTGGTTTTCCGGGCCGTACACGGCAATGTGCTCGTCGCGGTACTGGTTGAATGCCGCCATAAGCTTATCGAAGTAGGCCTTGCCGCCGACTTCGCGCATGTACTTCGTCGAGAAGTTGGAGTGCATGCCTGAGCCGTTCCAGTCGAGGGGCTGGCTGAACGGAGCGAGGATGGGCTTGCAGCGCCACTCGATGTCGACGCCGTAGCTTTCTCCCAGGCGCGTGAGGATATAGCGGGCGACCCACATCTGGTCGGCAGCGTTCTTGGAGCCTTTGCCGAAGATCTGGAACTCCCACTGGCCCTTGGCGACCTCGGCGTTGATGCCTTCGAGGTTGATCCCTGCCGCAAGGCAGATGTCGATGTGCTCCTCGACCATCTTGCGGGCGATGGAGCCTACATTCTTGTAGCCGACACCCGTGTAGTACGGGCCCTGAGGCGACGGGAAGCCGCCCGTGGGGAACCCGAGGGGGGCGCCGTCCTTGTAGAAAAAATACTCCTGCTCAAAGCCGAACCAGGTGTCCGGATCATCCGGGATCGTGGCGCGGGAATTGGTGGGATGCGGGGTCTTTGAGTCCGGCAACAGCACCTCCGTCATGACGAGCACGCCGTCCTTGCGGGTGATGTCAGGGAACACAGCGACGGGCTTCAGGATGCAGTCCGAGCTCTTGCCTTCGGCCTGTTGCGTCGAGCTTCCGTCAAACCCCCAGTAGGGTAGCTGCTCGAGCTTCGGGAAGCTGGCGAATTCCTTTATTTGAGTCTTGCTGCGAAGGCTCGCCAGAGGCGTGTAACCGTCCAGCCAGATGTATTCCAGTTTGTATTTTGGCATTGATCGATTGGTTATGAGTCGGGATTTGAGCTGAGTGTCCGGGCCGAGGATACCGGGGCAGAAACACCCCACTACCCTTGGTTTTCGAAAACTAGAGCCCATCGTTCAGCATCTTATGTGCCATAGGCAATCCGAAGAATGGCTGTTTTATATTTTTTGTTAAGGTCTCCCTTTCCCTGGATCATGGCGCAATCGCAAAGAGGTCGCGCTTGCAAGGCCCTCCTGTCCCGGGGATTGTGCCGTAAGCGCTCCACATGCATGAAATTAAAGACACGGCCCGTGCGCTTGTGCGCATCAGCTACGACGGCCGCGTGCACAAGACCTTCCGCGGACACATGGCCAAGGAGCGCTTTGAGCACGAGGTGAGGGTCCTCCGCCATCTGCAGGAGAAGGGCTGCACCTTCGTGCCCCAGCTGCTCGAGGTCGATCCCTCCGAGCTTAAGATACTGACCACCAATTGCGGGATGCGCGTGGACCAGCTCAACCCCGAGCGCCAGAAGGAGGTGTTTGACGAGCTGGAGAAATTCGACGTGCGCCACGAGGACAGGGAGATGCGCAATATCACCTACCGGCCCTCCGACGGTCGCTTCTGCGTCATCGACTTCGAGTATGCGACGATCCTGGATGGGGGCGACAACGTCGTCTCCCTGAAACCCACGCCGGTATGACCCCTTCTGGAGCAACCGAGGTCCGCCCCGAGGCGGCTCGCCTCGCATGGTCCGCGCTGACCCACGTCGGCCGCTTCAGGCCCAACAACGAGGACGCGTTCCTCGCGCTCAAGTTCGACGGACACGAGGTCTCCTACCTGGGCAAGACGGGGGATTCCACGCTCGCCGGCGCAGACTACGTGTTCGCGGTAAGCGACGGAATGGGCGGGGCCCAGTCCGGCGAATTCGCGAGCAGGATCGCGGTGGACCGCATCACGCGCCTGCTGCCGCGCAGCTTCCGCCTTTCGGCCGCCGGCATGCAGAGCGGCTTCCAGGACGTGCTCCAGGAGCTCATCGAGTCCATCCACATGGACCTGACCAAGCTCAGCTTCTCCTACGCAGAGTGCTCGGGCATGGGAGCGACGCTAAGCCTGTGCTGGTTCAGGCCGGGATGGATGTACTTCGCCCACATTGGGGACAGCCGGATCTACCACCAGCCCAAGTCGGGTGCGATGCGCCAGCTCACGGACGACCACACCCACGTCGGATGGCTTCGGCGGGCCGGCAAGCTGAATGAGCGCGAGGCGCGCACTCACCCGCGCCGCAACGCACTCGTGCAGAGCCTCGGGGCGGGCAACCAGTTCATCGAGCCGCAGATCGGCGCGGTCGGCCACCAGCCAGGCGACCGCTTCCTCATCTGCTCGGACGGCCTGGTCGACGGGCTCTGGGATCGGAGGATTGAGGAGCTTCTCAAGACGGGCCCGTCCCTCGAGTCGGATCCTGCGGCCGTGCGGTCCATGGTCGAGGAGGCCGTCCAGAGCTCAGGCCGCGACAACACGACGGCGGTCCTGGTCGAGTTCCCGGAGCGGGCCGGTCCTGCGCAGGCGCCATGACGCGAATCTTCGTCTACGGCACCCTCAAGCGCGGCTGCCACAACCACGCCTTCATGGCAGGCCAGCAGTTCCTCGGCGTTGCGGAGACCGTTGCCGGCTTCACGCTCTTCGACCTCGGCGGGTACCCCGGAATGGTCCCGAGCGCCGGCTGCGGACTCGGGGTCAGCGGCGAGGTCTGGGAGGTCGACGACGCGTGCCTGGAGCGCCTGGATGGGCTCGAGCGAACCTCGGAGGGAGAGTACCGCAGGCAGGCCGTAGCCTTGGCGGAGCCGTTCGCACAAGCCGGGGCGCAGGCCTACGTCTACCTTCGTTCCGTCGAGGGATTCCCTGCGGTGGGATCCGCCTGGACCGAGTAGCCGCGGACTCCGTCCGGCCCGCTCAGGCGCCGCCTGACGGCTCGTTGAAACGCCTCACCGCAACAAACCGGGCCCGGAACAGCTCGTCGAGGACGGTGCGCACTTCCTCGGGGACCTGCTCCACGGCCCTCTCGAGGCCGGGGAGATTCTCGCCGACGACGGGGGCGGCAACGCGCTCCCTCACGGCCTCGGAGACCTCACCCCGTGACGCGGCCTCGGAGAGGTAGGCGGACTCCTCCTTCGCGTCGGGCCACTCCACCTCCTCCGACGAGGAACCCCCTGCCGACGGCTCCAGTCCGGCCCCGGCCTCCAGGGCCGCAAGCCTTCCCTCAAGCCGGTCAATCAGTCCTTTTTTTTTTCGCTGCCCCCCTGGGCAGGCCCGGACTCATCAGCGAGCGCAGCCAGCTCTTTGATGAGGCTGTCGATCGCACGCGAGCGGCTCGCCTCAACCGCCTTCAGGAGCGTGACCTCGAAGTTGATCTTTTCAGCGAGGCCCAGCTTCACGCTGCCCTCCCCCTCCCTGAGGCCGTCCAGAAGCCGCGTCAGCTGCTCGGTCGTCATGGAGGCGCCTCCCAGCTGCGTGCTGCTGCCGCCGGAGGCGATCGACTCCAGCAGCGCCGAGCGCACGAGCGCCTGCAGGTCGGTCAGGAGCCGCACAAGGTCCCGGCCGGCGGAGTCGCATTCGTCGACAATCGCGACGATGCGCCTGTGGTCGCCCAGGGCCAGGGCCCCCGCGAGCTCGGCGACCTTGGCGCCCGCAACCAGGCCGTACACATCCAGAACGTCCGCCTCCGCAATCTCGCCGCCGCAGAATGCGATCATCTGGTCCAGGATGGACTGGGCGTCGCGCATGCCGCCGTCGGCGAGCCTAGCGATGCAGGCGAGGGCCGCCGCGTCCACCTTAACCTTCTCGGATTCCGCGATGGACTTGAGGCGGGCGCATATCAGGTCGTCCGGGATCGGCTTGAGGTCGAATCGCTGGCAGCGCGAGAGAATCGTGGGGAGAACCTTCTGCACCTCGGTCGTCGCGAACACGAACTTCACGTGCGGGGGCGGCTCCTCGAGGGTCTTGAGCAGCGCGTTGAACGCCGCGGTCGAGAGCATGTGCACCTCGTCGATGATGTAGATCTTGTACTTGCCCTGGGCCGGCGCGTAGCGGGAGGTCTCGCGCAGGTCGCGCACCTGTTCGACGCTGTTGTTCGAGGCGCCGTCAATCTCGATGACGTCGAGGTGGCTTCCCTCGGCAATGGCGACGACGGCCGGGTCCGCGATGTCAAAGTCCGCGTTGGGACCGCCCGTGCAGTTGAGCGCCTTCGCGAAGATCCTCGCAATCGACGTTTTTCCCGTGCCCCTCGGCCCTACCAGAAGGTACGCGTGGGCGATGCGACCGCGCGAGATGGCGTTGCGCAAAGTTCGTACCACATGGTCCTGCCCTACGACGTCACCAAACGTCTGGGGACGCCATTTTCTTGCGATGACCTGGTAACCTGTTGCGGACAAGGGTGGAATCTAAGATAAGATGAAGTGGCCAGGCACTCCACGGCACTGGTAGGACGTCGGTACCGTTGCTGCCTTCCGGCCCTGGCGGGGTTCGCGCGCCTGCCCATGCATGGCGCCTGGCCGAGGCGCAACATGCCCCGCCGCGCGGGGCGCGCAACACCTATTTAGGGCCGTCGGGGGAAACCGGAGCGTCGCCCGGGGGCTGCTGCTGCTGGATGCCCCTGCGGAATTGCTGCAGCCGGGCCCTCTGCTGGCCGATAAGATCCTCGAACTTCGCCCTCTGGGCGGCGGTGAGCACGTCGGCGACATCGTCCTGCATCCGCTCTATCAGGAGGGCTGAGGTCAGCTGCACCTCCCTGCGCTCACGGTTGAGCTGCGCCATAGCCCGCCTGACGATGGGCCCCACCTTTGCCCGCTGTTCGGGGGTCAGATCGAGCTTGTCCAGGGCGCCGCGCATGAACTGAAGGTTGCTCTGCGCGGGTTGGCCGGCCTGCCCGCGCTGTCCCATCGCGCCGGTCGGACCCACGCCAAGGGCCGCGCTGGCCCGGGGATGATGCGCGATCCAGCGGACGGCGCCGAGGGCGGTCGCGCCCCCGGTCACGAGGCCCGCCACGAAGATGGCGAGGGTGGCGAGTACTACCTGCCAGGTCTTGGCCATGGTCGTTCTCCTAGGATGCGATCGTCACAACCTCTTCGACAGGATCGTCGATCCCGGCTGGGGCCGCGTCGTCCGCAAACGCGGCGCGGATCGCGGAGTAGTTGACGCCCACCGCGGCAAGGGCGAGCAGGCAAGCGACGAGCGCAGCCCTCAGGGAGAGCCGCGCAAAGGCCGACACAGGGGGGCGCTGAGACTCGAAGGCGAGCGCAGCAACCCGTGTCGCGAATCCGAAGGGGGCGGCATCGTCCGTCGGCCCAGGTGCGCGGCGCGCCGCCTTCACCAACCGCTGCCATGCCTTCTCGTGGTCGTTCATGAGCGTTCTTCCTCGATAAGTTCCCTGTAAAAGCGTTGCAACTTCCGTCTGGCCCTGAAGGCCCTGACTTTGACCAGGGTCTGATTCCATCCCGTGAGCGCGCTGATTTCAGCAACGCTCTTCTGCTCCAGGTCGAGATACTGGATCACCATTCGGTCCTCGGGCTTGAGCCTCTCGAGCAATTTGTGCACCAGCTCCTTGGCCTCGGTCGCATCGTCGGGAGAAACGTCGTTTTCACTGGTGATCGCCGAATCCAGCACCTCGGCCTCCCGCTCCGAAAGATCCGCCCACCGCAACTCGGGCCTGCGCTTCTGGGCGCGCAAATGGTCAATGCAGGTCGTGACCGCGATGCGCGATACCCAGTGGGTGAAGGGAACGCTTCCCTGGTATTGCTCAATGCGCGTGAACATCTTCAAAAAGATTTCCTGGGCGAGATCCTCCTCGGCGACCCGCCTCGGCAGGTGGGAGCGGCAGATCCGGATAACGAGGGGATGCAGGTATTCCACCAAGTCACTCGCAGCCCTTTGATCCCGTTTGCGCACACGATCAAGGCAGCCAGCCAGATCAAACGACTGGTCGTCAGGCATAGGTGGATCGATGCACCATCATTCACAATCTGCAAGACGCCTATGGCGCGGACCCGGTTACACTCTCGAGCGCTTCCGGGTGCGGACGCTCCCCACCTGCCACTAAGCCGTTGACCTGAACGGTGCGGCGCGCTGATAATTGCAAACCAATAGCATGCCTCCACTTAAGGCTGACCTGGATTCCTTGAGGATCGAGCGGAGCCCGGAGTCGATTCAAGGGAACCGGCGTCCGTTTGCTCTCGTTTTCGTTGGGTTGGCGCTGGTCGCGGCGTTCACCCTCTGGTGGGTCCTGCGCCCCAAAGCGGCCGAAGTGCGCACCGTCGTCGCGCGTGCGGCGTCGGCCCCGGGCGGAGGGCAGACCGTGCTGAACGCCTCAGGCTACGTCACCGCGCGCCGCGAGGCGACGATCTCGTCCAAGATCACCGGAAAGGTGACCGAGGTGCTGGTTGAGGAAGGAATGAAGGTGAAGGAGGGCCAGGTACTCGCGCGCCTCGACGCCACCAACGCCCTTGCCAGCCTCAGGCTCGCTCAGGCACAGCTCGAATTGGCCCGCACCGCCCTCGCCGAAACCCGGGTGCGCTGCGACGAGGCAGAGAGGGACTATGAGCGCCAGACCGAGTTGATGGGCAAGAACGTGGTCTCGCAGCAGGACTTCGACCACGCGAAGGCCGACGCACTCGCATACAAGGCGCACCTCGCCCAGCAGGAGGTGGACGTCAAGGTGTCCGAGCAGACGGTCTCGGTCTGGCAGCAGCAGCTCGACGACACGGTCCTGATGGCGCCCTTCTCCGGCATTGTCACCTCCAAGAACGCCCAGCCAGGCGAGATGATCTCGCCGATCTCGGCCGGCGGCGGCTTTACCCGGACCGGCATCTGCACGGTGGTGGACATGGAATCCCTTGAGATCGAGATCGACGTAAACGAGGCGTACATCAACCGGGTCGAGCCCGGGCAGCCGGTCGAGGCGACCCTTGACGCCTACCCGGACTGGAAGATCCCCTGCAAGGTCATCGCGATCATCCCGACCGCCGACCGGCAGAAGTCCACGGTCAAGGTGCGCATCGGCTTCGACAAGCTCGACCCGCGCATCCTGCCCGAGATGAGCTCCAAGGTCGCCTTCCGGGCGGTCGAGGAATCCTCTCGGCCCGCCGCCACCGTGGTCCTCATCCCCCGCTCCGCCCTCCGGCAGGACTCGGGGCGCGACGTCGTGATGGTCGTGCAGGGCGGCCGCCTCGAGCGGCGCGCGGTCACGGTGAGCAGCATCAGCGACGACGAGGCGACGCTGAGTTCGGGCCTCTCGGCCGGCGAGCACGTGGTCCTGGACGGACCCAGGGAGCTTGCGGAGGGAGCCATGGTTCGCGAGATGAACCCCTCCAATCCATGAACGACCCCAAGACAGGCAACGCCGCGGTCGTCGAGGTCCGAGACGTCGAGAAGGTATTCAGGCGGGGCTCCGAGGACATCCATGTGCTCAGGGGCGCAAACTTGACCGTGCCCTCTGGGGAATTCCTGGCGCTCATGGGGCCCTCGGGCTCGGGCAAGAGCACCCTCCTTAATCTGATAGGAGGCCTGGACCATCCCACCCGCGGCACCGTGAGCATCGCCGGCGAGCGTATCGACCAGCTGTCGGACCGGCGTCTGGCGGCCTGGCGCGCGCGTCACGTGGGCTTCGTTTTCCAGCTCTACAACCTGATGCCAGTCCTCACCGCGGAGCGCAACGTCGAGCTGCCGCTATTGCTCACCCACCTGTCAAAGGCGGAGCGCATGCAGCACGTCGCGACGGCCCTGGCCGCGGTCGGCCTGTCCCACCGCGCCCAGCACTACCCGAGGCAGCTTTCGGGCGGCGAGCAGCAGAGGGTGGGAATCGCCAGGGGAATCGTCACGGACCCGACGCTGCTCCTGTGCGACGAGCCTACCGGCGACCTCGACCGCAAGGCGGGTGACGAGATCCTTGACCTGCTCCATGCCCTCAGCAGCGAGCACGGCAAGACGATCATCATGGTGACCCACGACCCCCATGCGTCGGCGCGGGCATCGCGCACCATCTATCTCAACAAGGGCGAGCTCACCCATGACCCGAAGGACTGAGCCCGCGGGCGGGGACCGCTCGCGGGGGATGCCGCCGCCATGAAATTCCTGCCGCTCATCTGGAGCAACCTGCGCCGCAAGAAGACCCGCACGGTGCTCACCCTGCTCTCGATCATCGTAGCCTTCGTACTCTTCGGCTTCCTGTCGGCCATCCGCCAGGCCCTCCTTGGGGGCGTGAGTCTCGAGGGCGCCAACAGGCTCATTGTGCGCCACAAGGTCTCGATCATTCAGCTGCTGCCGATGAGCTACAAGGAACGCATGGAGCGGATACCCGGCGTGGCCATGGCGACCCACCAGACCTGGTTCGGAGGCATCTACCAGGACCCGAAGAACTTCTTCATGCAGAACCCGGTCATTCCCGACGAGTTCATGCGGATTCACCCCGAATTCATCCTGCCCCCGGAGCAGATGCGCGCCTGGCAGCGGACACGGACGGGCGCGGTCGTCGGCCGCAAGACGGCGGAGCGCTTCAACTGGAAGGTGGGCGACAAGGTCCCGATCCAGTCCTCGATCTGGAGCAGGAAGGACGGCGGCTTCCTCTGGGAGTTCGACATCGTCGGCATCTTCGACGGGAGGGACAAGAACACCGACACCACACCTCTGTTTTTCCGCTATGACTACTTCGACGAGGCCCGCAGCGGGGCCCGCGGCGAGGTCGGCTGGTACAGCATCCGCATCCAGGACTCGGCCCGTGCTGCCGAGGTGGCCAAACTCGTGGACGCGGAGTTCGAGAACTCGGCAGCCGAGACGAAGACGGAGCCGGAGGGCGCATTCGTCCAGGCATGGGCGCAGCAGGTCGGCGATATCGCGCTCATCACGGCGTCGATCCTCGGCGCCGTCTTCTTCACGATCCTTCTCGTCACCGGCAACACGATCTCGCAGTCCGTGAGGGAGCGCACGGGCGAGCTCGGGGTTCTGAAGGCCATCGGCTTCACGAACGCTGCCGTGCTCGGCCTGGTGATGGCGGAGTCCTGCCTCCTCTCCCTGCTCGGGGGCGGCATCGGCCTGGCGGTAGCATGGGCGCTCACGTCCCACGGGGACCCCACGGGGGGGATGCTCCCCCTCTTCTTCTTTCCCGTGCACGACGTCGTCCTGGGCGTCCTGATCAGCGTCGCCATGGGACTGGTGACTGGTTTCTTCCCCGCACTCCAAGCGATGCGCCTGCGCGTCGCCGACTCGCTACGGAGGATATGACATGGCGCTTCCGACCCAATGGTTCTCGCAGGTCTCCGCGATCACGAAGTTCGGGCTCATGAGCATCCCGCAGCGGCGCGGCTCCGTCGGCGCCGCCGCGTTCGGGATTGCCGGGGTCGTCGCGGTGCTGGTCGGTGTGCTGTCGATCGCTGCAGGGTTCGGGCGCGCGATGGCGTCCTCGGGTTCGCCCGACGCGGCCCTGGTGCTGCGCAGCGGAGCGGACACCGAGATGGTGAGCGGCTTCGGCCGAGAAAGCACCCGGATCATCTCCGAAGCCCCCGGCATCGCGCGGGGCCCCGACGGGCCGCTGGCTTCGGCCGAGCTCTTTGTCATCATCAACCTGCCGAAGATTTCGAGTGGGACCGATGCCAACGTGCCCTTGCGTGGCGTGGAGCGCGCGGCGCTCCGGGTCCGCAGGGACATGAGGATCATTGACGGCCGCATGTTCGAGTGGGGCACAAACGAGGTCGTGGTCGGGGTCGGGGCCGCCAGGGAGTTCGTGGGGCTGCATGTCGGGGATCAGATCAAGGTGGGCCGCTACTCGTGGCCCGTGACGGGAATCTTCGCCGCAGGCGGCGGCGCCGCGGAGTCCGAGATCTGGACCGACGCGGCCGTGCTGCAGGCGGCTTACAACCGCGGCGACAGCTTCCAGTCCGTCTACGTCCGCCTGAAGTCGCCGTCGGACTTCGCTGCCTTCAAGGACGCGCTCACGACGGATCCGAGGCTGAACGTCAAGGCGGTCCGCCAGACCGACTACTTCGCCGAGCAGTCCTCGGCGGTCACAAAGCTCGTGACGACGCTGGGCTATCTGATCGCATCCCTGATGGCGGTGGGAGCGGTATTCGGGGCCCTCAACACGATGTACAACTCGGTCTCTGCGCGCACCCGCGAGATCGCGACCCTGCGCGCGCTCGGGTTTGGCAGCGGCGCGGTGGTCGTTGCCGTGATGCTCGAATCGGTCGCGCTGGCCGTCCTGGGCGGGGCAATCGGCGCCTGCGCCGCCTACCTGGCGTTCAACGGCTTCCACACGGCAACGATGAACTGGCAGAGCTTCAGCCAGATCACGTTCTCGCTGGCGGTCACCCCGCAGCTGCTCGTTAAGGGTGTCCTCTGGGCGACCGTGATCGGGGCGATCGGCGGGCTGTTTCCGGCAATCCGGGCCGCGCGCCAGCCGATTGCGGCGGCCCTGAGGGAGCTCTGAGGCGGCCTCTTGACTTTTTGGGCCGGTGGCCGATGTATTGGCCCAGAGATGGTTTCCGCCTTCCAGGCCCTTCGACTTACCGTCGCGCACGACCTTTAAAGGACGCCGCACAGCGGTGGGTCGTGCGTAGCCTGGATCACCCTTCGCCGCGGCCGGATTCCGGCCGAGTCGGCGTTGTACTCGAGCCCGAAATCCGCCAATCTCAACCTTCCGTCCCATGCAGCCAGAACCCGTCACCAAATACACCGCATTCCCTCCCTTGCAGTTGCCCAACCGCCAGTGGCCCAGCCGCGTGCTCACGCGGGCGCCGATCTGGTGCAGCGTCGACCTACGCGACGGCAACCAGGCGCTCGCCCAGCCGATGAGCGTCGAGGAGAAGCTTGAGTTCTTCGAGCTGCTCACGCGGATCGGTTTCAAGGAGATCGAGGTTGGGTTCCCCTCTGCGTCGCAGATCGAGTTCGACTTCGCCCGGCGCCTGATCGAGGAGGGCCGCATCCCCGGCGATGTCGCGATCCAGGTGCTCTGCCAGTGCCGGGAGGACCTGATCACGCGCTCGCTGGAGGCCGTCCGCGGCGCGAAGAACGTCATCTTTCACCTCTACAACTCCACCTCGCCAAAGCAGCGCGAGTACGTCTTTAACCTGCCCAAGAGCGAGATCGTGGCGATCGCGGTGCGCGCGATCGAGCAGCTCAAGCGCGACAGCCGCCCCCTCATTGCCGAGGGAACGCGCCTGCAGCTCGAGTACTCGCCAGAGAGCTTCACCAGCACCGAGCTCGAATTCGCGCTCGAGATCTGCGAGCGGGTTACCGACGCGTGGGGCCCCACCCCGCAAGACAAGATCATCCTCAACCTGCCGGCCACGGTGGAGTACGCGACGCCCAACGTGCACGCCGACCAGATCGAGTGGATGTGCACCCATCTCACCCGACGCGCCTCGACGATCGTGTCCCTGCATACGCACAATGACCGCGGCACCGGAGTCGCGGCCACCGAGCTTGCGCTGCTCGCCGGTGCCGACCGGGTCGAGGGGACCCTGTTCGGCAACGGAGAGCGCACGGGAAACCTGGACATCGTGACGGTCGCCCTGAACCTCTACACTCACGGAATCCACCCCCAGCTCGACTTCAGCGACCTGAACGCGATCCGCGACGTCTACGAGCGCTGCACGAGGCTTGAGGTCCCGCCGCGCCAGCCTTACGCGGGCGAGCTCGTCTTCACCGCCTTCAGCGGCTCCCACCAGGACGCGATCAAGAAGTCGATGCCCCACCAGAAGGAGGGCAAGCTCTGGGACGTGCTATACATCCCAATAGACCCGGCCGACATCGGCCGCAGCTACCGCGCCATCATCCGCATCAACTCTCAGTCCGGCAAGGGCGGCGTCGCCTATGTGCTCGAGCAAGAGTTCGGCTACCAGCTGCCCAAGCTCATGCACAAGGAGATCGGCCGCGTCGTCAACGACCTGGCCGACGCGACCGGCACGGAGCTTGCCTCGTCGGACATCCTCGCCGCGTTCCAGCGCGAGTACCTCGAGCGGGCCGCGCCGGTGGCGCTCGAGCACTTCAAAACGACGGAGCGCGATTCAACGGTGCGGTGCGAGGCGCGCATCACGGTCGATGGCACGCTGCACACGCTCGCGGGCGCGGGCAACGGACCGATCGACGCCTTCGTCAGGGCGCTGGGCGCCGCGGGTCTGCCCAGCTTCGACGTCACGAGCTACTCAGAGCACTCGCTCGGGTCCGGGGCGGAGGCGAAGGCCGTCAGCTACATCCAGATCAAGATGTCCCGCGGGGCGGCCTACTTTGGCGCCGGCATCGACACGAACATCGAGATCGCGTCGATCAAGGCCATCGTGAGTGCCCTAAACCGGGCTATGCGGCCGACGAAATGAAGTTCGAGCCTGTGAAGCGGCCGCTGACCGGCGAGACGCTCGAGTCTCTGAGCGCCTCGCTGGCCGAGCGCGGCGAGAAGCCCTTCCGCGCGGGGCAGATCCTCGACTGGGTCTACAAGAAGCGCGCACGCACGTGGGACGACATGACGAACCTGCCCAAGGCGCTCCGGGGCTGGCTGGACGAGACGTTTTCGCTCATGCCGGCCTTGCTGGTCCTCAACCGCCACTCCATGGACGTGACGGACAAGCTGCTACTGCAGCTTGAGGACCAGTCGCTCGTGGAGACGGTGATCATCCGGGCCCCCCAGTACGGGGTCGGCATCGATCACTCGCGCAAGACGATCTGCATCTCGACCCAGGTCGGCTGCGCCATGGGCTGTGTCTTCTGCGCCAGCGGCCTGGCGGGCCTGAAGAGGGACATGAGCGCCGGCGAGATCGTGGCCCAGCTGCTGCAGGTGTGCTACGCCGAGGACGAGCGCACGCCGCGCGCGCGCTCCGAGCTGGCGTCCTTCGACAACATCGTCGTCATGGGAATGGGCGAGCCGCTCGCGAACTATGACGCCCTGATAAGGGCCCTCACCATCGTGAACGCTGGCTGGGGCCTGGGCTTCGGGGCCCGTCGCATCACTATCTCGACCAGCGGAATCGTTCCCAAGATCCTGAGCCTGGCGGAGGAGCCCCTCGGTTTCCGCCTCGCGATCTCCCTGCACGGCGCGACCGACGAGGTGCGAACGCAGATTATGCCGGTGAACAAGGCCTACCCGCTGGCGCAGCTGCTGCCCGCGGTGAAGGCGTTCACCGAACGCCATGGCAGGATGGTCACGCTCGAGTTCATCCTGATCGAGGACGTGAACGACTCGCTGGAACAGGCCCGCAGGCTGCGAGACATCGCCCTGGACCTTCACGCCCACGTGAACCTGATCCCGTACAACACGGTCGAGGGCCTGCCCTGGAAGCGGCCGGACACCATGCGGCAGGTCGCCTTTGCCGAAATCCTCGACCGGGCTGGGGTCTCGGTGACGCTGCGCCGGGAAAAGGGCCACGACATCGCCGCGGCGTGCGGCCAACTCAGGCTCAAGACCGAGCGGGAACGCGCCCCCGCCACAGGCCCTTTGGAAGAAACAACTTGAAACTCGGGTGGAACCAACGGATTTATTGCCGTTTCCCAGGACAGAACCCGCTTCATACTCCCTTCACCCAAACTCATGATCGACGTCAAAGGATTGGTTAAGACCTACGGTTCAAAGCGTGCAGTCGATGGGGTGAGTTTTTCCGTCAGGAAAGGCGAGATTCTCGGTTTCCTGGGGCCCAACGGTGCGGGTAAGTCCACGACCATGAAGATGATAACGGGCTTCGTGCGGCCTGACTCGGGCACCGCTCTGGTCGATGGGATCGATGTCCTGAAGGATCCGGTGAGCGTGAAGCGCAAGCTGGGCTACCTGCCGGAAAACGCCCCGGGATACCCCGAGATGAGCGTGCAGGAGTTCCTCGGCTTCATCGCCGAGGTGCGCGGCTACCGGGAGGCCGCCTCGCGTCGGGCCCAGGTCGAGCGCGCGATCGTCCTAACCCATCTCTCCTCGGTGCGAAGCCAGTCGATCGAGACCCTGTCCAAGGGCTTCAAGCAGCGCGTAGGCTTCGCCCAGGCGCTGCTGCACGACCCGCCAGCGCTGGTCCTCGACGAGCCGACCGACGGACTGGATCCGAACCAGAAGAACGAGGTCCGCCTGCTCATCAAGAGCATGGCGGCCGAGAAGGCCATCGTCCTGTCGACCCACATCCTGGAGGAGGTGGAGGCCATCTGCACGCGCATCATCATCATCTCCCGCGGCAAGCTCGTCGCCGACGAGACACCGGCCGCGCTCCTCGCGCGCAAGCCCGGCGCGAAGATGGACGAAATATTCCGCACCCTCACCCAAGGCGACGTATGAAACAGGTTCCTCCCATATTTAAGCGGGAATTCGCAGGCTACTTCCGGACACCCGTGGCCTACGTGTTCCTGGTCGCGTTCCTCTGCATGTCCGTAGCTCTCTCGTTCTCGAGGTTCGGGAGTTTCTTCAAGGCCGGGGTCGCGAGCCTGGACGCCTACTTTGGGTTCTTTCCGTGGCTCTTCCTCTTCATTGTTCCCGCGGTCGGCATGCGCCTCTGGTCCGAGGAGAAACGCTCCGGCACCGTGGAGCTGTTGTTCACACTCCCGGTCACGACGCTGGAGGCCGTGGTCGGCAAGTTCCTCGCGGGCTGGGCGTTCCTATCGCTCGCGGTGGTGCTCTCCTTCCCGATGGCGATCACCATCGGCTACCTCGGAAACCCCGACTGGGGCGTCGTCGCTTCGAGCTACCTCGGGGCGATCCTCATGGCCGGCGGTTACCTGGGCGTGTGCTCCCTGACCTCGGCCCTGACCAAGAACCAGGTGGTGAGCTTTGTCATCAGCCTGCTCGTGTGCTCGGTGCTGGTCTTCCTCGGTTACAGCGGCTTCACGGGCTTTCTCGAGGGCTTCCTGCCCGTGGGGGTCGCCGACGCCGTTTCGAACTTCAGTTTCATCACCCACTTCAGCCCGATGGTCAGGGGCGTCATAGACCTGAAGGACCTGGTCTTCTTCCTGTCGCTCATGGGATTCACCCTTTTCCTCAACGTCGTGGCGCTTGAGCGCTGAAACACTGCCGCCATGACCAAGTCCACAAAGACACTCGCGATCGCGCTCCTCTTCATCGGGCTCGTGCTCGTGAACTACATTGCCTCGTCGCTGCCGCTGCGCGTCGACGCCACGGCCGAGAAGATCTACACGCTCTCGCCCGGGACCCGGGCGCTGCTCTCCAAGATCACCGAGCCGACGACCCTCGACCTTTACTTCTCCCGCGGCACCAGCGGCCAGTTCGTCGAGTACAAGAACTACGCCGAGCGCGTCCGAGAGATGCTCAGGCAGTATGCCCGCGCCTCCGGCGGGAAGGTGCGCTTAAACGTGATCGATCCGGAGCCCGACACGCCGGAGGAGGAAAAGGCCACGGCTGCGGGCGTCGAGCAGCAGACACTGCCCGGCGGGGCCCACTTCTACTTCGGGCTCGTCGCCACCCAGGCTGACCAGCAGAAGGTGATCGGCACTCTGACGCCGCAGCGCGAGCAGTTCCTGGAGTATGACGTCTCCGAGCTGATCTACGGCGTCGGCCAGACCGAGAAGAAGAGGCTCGGCCTGATCACGAGCCTTCCCCTGCAGGGAACGCCCGGCATGCCGATGATGGGCCAGGAGGGCACCGAAGGACAGTTTGTCATCAGCGAGTGGGAGGAGACCTACCAGATCGTCCCCGTGGAGGCGTCGGCCACGGAGCTGCCCGCCAACCTCGATGTCCTGGCGATTGTTCATCCCGAGAACCTGACTCCCAGGCTCCAGTTCTCCATCGACCAGTTCCTGCTTTCGGGAAAGCCGGTGTTCCTGGCGGTGGACCCCTCGTCGGTCTATTTCAAGCGCCAGGGAGGCCAGGCGGCGATGATGGGCGGGCCACAGCCGAACGTGTCGAGCGACCTGCCCGTGCTGCTCGGCGGATGGGGCATCGCCTACGACTCCCAGAAGATCGTAGGGGACATCGCCAACGCCGAGGAGGTGGAGCTTCGCGACCAATCGACCCTGCGCTATCCGGTCTGGATGAACCTGACGCAGGACAGCTTTAACGCGAAGGCGCTGCCGACTGCGCAGCTCGAGTCCGCGCTCTTCATCGAGGCGGGAAGCGTGGCACTAAGGCCCGGCACCGAGCTTACCTTCACCCCCTTGATCGAGACGTCGGACAAGGCCGGACAGGTGGCCGCCGCGGCGATCCAGTTCGCCCAGCCCGACGATGTGGCAAAGCAGATCACGCCTTCCGGCAAGCGCACGATCGCGGCGATGATCAGCGGAAAGTTCAAGTCGGCGTTCCCTGACGGGGCGCCGAAGGACCCCGAGCAGGCGGAGGCGATGAAGGACGAAAAGGCCAAGCCCGCCGAGGCCCCCGCCTCCCTCAAGGACTCGAAGACCTCCTCGCTGCTCATCATCGTCGCCGACACCGACTGGCTGTTCGACGACTATTGCATGCACAAGGGCAACTTCATGGGCCAGCCGGTCGCCCAGACGATCAACGACAACCTTGCCTTCGCCGCGAACTCACTCGACTTCCTTGCCGGCTCGCGCGACCTGATCTCCATCCGCGGAAAGGGCAACTCCGTACGCCCCTTCACCGTGGTGCGCCAGATGGAGGCCGCCGCCCAGGAGAAATACAAGGAGAAGCTCACGGAGCTCGAGGCCCGCATCAACAATATCCAGGCCAAGCTGAGCGCACTTCAGGGAGACAAGGCCGAGAGCGGCAAGCTGCTTGCCTCACCCGACGCGACCAAGGCCATAGAGGACTTCCAGAGGCAGTCGTCCACCCTGAGGGGAGAGCGCCGCGCCATCAGACTTTCGCTGCGCAAGGGAATCGACGCCCTGGAGAACGAGCTCCTCGTGATCAACCTCCTCGGCACGCCGATCCTCGTGTGCGCATTCGGCCTCTGGTATCACCGCAGGCGCAAGGCCTAGCCTTCCGCCAAGCCACGAAAGTCCACTCCCAAGTCCAGCGATGAAAATCAGAACGCTTGTCATCACGGTCGCCGTACTCGTCGTCCTGTCCGTCCTCGCCTACCTGGGCAACCGCCCCGAGGCCGCCCCCTCCTCCGACCCGCGCGTGGGCAAGCCGCTGCTGGACGCCGACACGGCCACCAAGGCCGCGAGGATCGTCGTCTCAGAGAAGGGCAAGAGCGTGGAGCTCGACCGCGGCGCAGACGGCACCTGGCGCGTGGCGAGCTACTACGGCCTGCCGGCCGACTTTGAGAAGATAGCCCACCTTGTGCAGGACCTGAACGAGGCGAAGCTCGACAGATTCGTGACCTCAAGCGCCGACCGGCTGGCGCACATGGAGTTTGGGGACTCTTCGATTGCGCTCGGTGACTCGTCGGGCAAGCAGATCTGGAGCGTCTCGTTCGGCAAGGCGGCCGAGTCCGGCAACGGGAAGTTCGTGCGCTTCGGCACGGAGAACGCGTCATTCTTCAGCAGCCTGCACGTGTGGCTCGATACCGATCCGAAGAGCTGGGCCGACACGCGCCTCGTAACGGCGAAGACTGACGACGTGGCGAGTGTCGAGATCGGGTTCGAGGGTGAGGCGCCGGTCTTGGCGTCCCGCGCGACGAAGAATGCCGCATGGATGGCCCAGGCCCCGGCAGGAAGCGGCCTTTCCCAGGAGAAGATCTCCTCGGTCGTCTCCTCGCTCACCGCCCTGCGGTTCAGCGACACCGTGCCGGTGGACGACCCTTCCGTCGCCCAGGCGGCGGGCCACACGCGGTCGTTCAAGCTGACCACGTTCGACGGGAAGACCCTCTCCATTGCCTTCAGCCGCAAGCCCGAGGAGAGGAAGCCCAAGGTGGCGCCCTCACCGACCCCCACCCCGGCCGTGGCCGACGCCAAAACCGACGCGAAGACCGAAGCCAAACCCGCCGAGCCGGAGTTTGACACCATTCCAGCGGGTGCGGTGTTCATCCGCGTGACCTCTTCCGATGCGCATGCACCCGTCAACGAGGCGATGAAGCAGCGCGCCTTCCAGATCGATGACTTCACCTTCACCTCGCTTCCCCAGAAGGCAGGGGACCTCTTCAAGGTGCCGAAGGCGGCCAAGTAGCACGGCCAAGTAGCACGGCCGAGCGTCACAACGAAATCCTCCTGTTTGGCGCCGAGATCGCCCGGGGAAGGCATCAAGACGGCTGATGATGCCGGAATATGAACCTTTGGAGCGGGTTCGTCAGAATACCCTTTACACATATCAACATTTATGGATGCGTTGATATGTGATTTTGGCCGACCGCCCACTCTCTGACCTCTTTTCCCAGCGACGCCCGCTGCGGTCGATTGAATTTTTCCCGCCCAAGGACGACGCCGGGGTTGAAGCGCTGCGCCAGACAGCCGGGGCCCTCAGGCGGATCGCACCTGACTTTGTTTCGGTCACCTACGGCGCGGGAGGGAGCACACGCCAGCGCACGGCGGAGGTCAGCGGCATCCTGCGCAAGGACTTTGGATTCACCGTGATGCCCCACCTGACCTGCGTGGGGCACACGCGGGCCGAACTGGCCGAGATCGCCGACAGGATACACGGGGACGGTTTCAGGAACATCATGGCGCTGCGGGGGGACCCTCCAAAGGGCTCCTCCGAGTTCAGGGCCGCCACGGACGGGCTCCGCCACGCGAACGAACTCGTCAGCCTGCTCAGGGAACGTCATCCGGATTTCTGTCTGGGTGTCGGAGGCTATCCCGAAAAACATCCCGAGGCGCCCTCTCCGGAGGCCGACCTCGACCACCTCAAGCGAAAGGTCGACGCGGGCGCCTCCTTCGTCACCACGCAGCTGTTCTTCGACAACGACACCTACTACCGCTTCGTCGAGCGATGCCGCGCGGCAGGAATCACCGTTCCCGTAGTTCCGGGCCTGATGCCGGTCCTTTCGCTCAAGCAGGTGCAGCGGTTCACGTCGATGTGCGGGACGACGATCCCGCAGGTGCTGGTGCGCCGCCTCGAGGCGGCCGGTGATACCCAGGAGATCGTGGAGGCCGTGGGAATCGACTGGGCACTCGCGCAGATACGCGACCTCATCAGCCGCGGGGCGCCGGGCTACCACCTCTATATCCTTAACCGGGCGAAGAGCGCCTTGGCTCTCGCGGCCGGGCTTGCAGCCTAACCTCCCGCAAAGACGGCGCGGAAGCCCGCCTCGCCAAGGATCCGTGCGACGGTCTCGCGCTGGTCCCCCTGGATCTCGATGCGGCCCTCTTTCACGGTTCCCCCGCAGCCGCAGGCCGCCCGCATCCGCTTCACCAGCTGCTCCTTTTCTGGAAGTCCGATCCCGGTGAACCCGTCGACGACTGTGACGGTCTTGCCCCCGCGACCGCCCTTCTCCCGGGTGATGTCCACCCTTCCCCGGTTCCTGGGTGCCGGCGGGGCGCCCGGCTTCATCGGCGCCGGGTGCGGGCTTGCCTGCGGCAATCCGGCGCTTTGGAGCGAGCCGAAGGGATTATGCGCCAGTTCCTCCCCCCCCGAGGTGCTCAGCCGCTGGTCCACGTTCAGCGCCTCCCGCCGCAGGAACCCGCCGGGATGGTGGAATCGCCCCCCAGGAACTGGAGCGCCTTGGGATAGCTTCGCTGCTCAAGAAAATGGACCAGCTGGGGGTGCAGGGACGCGCGCCCCGCGGCAAGCGCCGCCTCTAGGCGGGCGGCCTCGCGGAGGATGCCGTCGGCGTCGCCCCTCTTGATGGCGTCCATCAGGCTCGTAAGGGATTCCTTGATGCTTTGTTCCATGGATTTGCGGGAGAACCAATACTAATCCGACGACCGCGGTTGTGAAGCGCGATTGCAAGATTCCGCTCCAAGGGTCCGGGGCTTGAATTAAAGAGCGTCGCATGCGAGTGTGAACAAACCAACCTCTGCTGCCGGCGCCCCGCGCGCCCGCACACACAATGAATTCACCGACTCCAGCAACCCGCGACAATGCGGACCTCATCGAGGCCATGCACCAGCTCTGGCTGGAGAATCCCGAGGGTGTGGATCCGACCTGGCGTGCCTTCTTCCAGGGCTTCGCCCTCGGAAGCACGGGCAGCCCGATCACCGGGGCCGCCGACCCTCAGGCAGGCGGGGCGCCGCTCATCGACAGCCTGAAGCAGTCGCACGTGCACTACCTGGTCGGCGCCTACCGCGCGATCGGGCACCTGCAGGCTCACCTTGACCCGCTAAGCCCGCCCCCGCCTCCGACGCCCAAGCTCAAGCTGAGCCAGTTCCAGCTGGACGAGAGCGACCTCGACACGGTCTTCGATGTCGGGACCTACCTCGGCGGCGGCCAGATGAAGCTGAGCGACATCGTGGCCTCGCTCCAGCGCACCTATTGCAGGCATGTCGGTGTCGAGTACGCCCACATCCAGGACCAGGAATGCAGGCTCTGGCTGCAGGAGCGCATTGAGTCGACCCGTCTTCAGCCCTCGTTCACCCGGCCCCAGAAGGTGCGGATGCTGCGTCAGGTCCACAAGGCGGAGCTTTTCGAGAAGTTCCTCCATACCAAATATATCGGTCAGAAACGGTTCTCGCTCGAGGGCGGCGAGACCATCATTGCGGCGCTCGACGCCGTGATCGACCACTGCCCCGAGGCGGGGGTCGAGGAGATCGTCATGGGGATGGCCCACCGGGGCCGCCTGAACGTGCTGTGCAGCGTCATGCGAAAGTCCTTTGACCAGCTCTTTGAGCAGTTTTCGGAGAACTACATCCCCGACACGGTCGGCGGCGACGGTGACGTGAAATACCACCTGGGCTACGAATCCGTCCTCACCACCCGCTCCGGCAAGAAGGTGGAGGTGCGCCTCGCCGCGAACCCCTCGCACCTGGAGATCGTCAATCCCGTCGTCGAGGGCAAGGCCCGCGCGCGCCAGCGCATCCTCGGCGACACGGACGAGCGCAGGCGTGTCCTAGCGCTTCTGATACACGGTGACGCGGCCGTGGCGGGACAGGGCGTCGTGGCCGAGACGCTCAACTTCTCGCAGCTTCCAGGATACCGTACCGGAGGCACCGTCCATTTTGTCATCAACAACCAAATCGGGTTCACGACCGACCCGCGCGACGCGCGCTCGACTCGCTACTGCACGGACGTCGCGAAGATGATCGAGGCCCCCATCTTCCACGTGAACGGCGACGACCCCGAGGCGGTGTGCATGGTCGCCCAGCTCGCCCTGGATTTCCGCGTGAGATGGAAGCGAGACGTGTTCGTCGACATGTACTGCTTCCGCAGGCATGGGCACAACGAGACCGACGAGCCGTCGTTCACGCAGCCCATGCTCTACCGAAAGATCGCCGCCCATCCGCAGGTTTCGGCCATCTACACCGACACCCTGGTCAGCCTGGGAACGATCACCTCGGCCGAGGGCGAGGCGATCAAGGCGGAATACTCGGCCGCCCTGGAGGAGAACCTGGCGAAGGCGAAGCAGCGCGAGGCTGCGAAGGCCTCGAAGCGGGCTAAGCCCTCGGATCCCTACAAGGGCTCAAACGCGGAGTTCCAGCCCGACTACAATCATGCGCCCGTCGCCACCGGCATCCCCGGAGAGGTCGTCGGGAGAATCGTGCGCGGCCTGACGGGCGTTCCCGCGAACTTCAAGGTGAACCCGAAGATCCGGCGCCTGCTCGACGGGCGGCTGCAGGCCTTCAGGGACGGCGGACCGGTTGACTGGGGCTTCGGCGAGGCTCTGGCCTTCGGTTCGCTCCTGCTGGAGGGAACCCCCGTGCGACTGAGCGGCCAGGACTGCGAGCGCGGCACATTCAGCCACCGCCACGCTGTCCTCGCGGACATCGAGACGGGCGAGAAGTTCACCCCGCTGAAAAACCTCGACCCCAAGCAGGCACGGTTCTGCGTATACAACTCACTGCTCTCCGAGGCCGCGGTCCTGGGCTTCGACTACGGCTACTCCCTTGATTATCCCGAGATGCTCTGCCTCTGGGAAGCCCAGTTCGGCGACTTTGCCAACGGGGCCCAGGTCGTGATCGACCAGTTCATCGTCAGTGGCGAGTCCAAGTGGCAGCGCACCTGCGGGATCGTGCTGCTCCTTCCCCATGGCTACGAGGGGCAGGGACCGGAGCACTCGTCCGCCCGCCTTGAGCGCTTCCTGCAGTCCTGCGCCGAAGACGACATCCAGGTGGCGAATGTCACGACGCCCGCCCAGTATTTTCACCTCCTGCGCCGGCAGATGAAGCGGGAGTTCAGGAAGCCTCTGATCATCATGGCTCCGAAGTCTCTGCTGCGCCACCACGGCGCAGTATCGAAGGTGTCGGAATTCACCGAGGGCGGGTTCCAGGAGATCCTGGAGGAGCCCATGGCCCCGTCGAGCCCTTCGCGCCTGATACTCTGCTCGGGCAAGGTCTACTACGACCTCGTGGACTACAGAGAGAAGAACGGGATCAGCGACACGGCGATCGTCAGGGTGGAGCAGCTCTACCCCCTCCACAAGGAGCGCCTGCGCACCATCGCCGAGGCAACGCAAAGCGCTCGGCTGGTTTGGTGCCAGGAGGAGTCGGAGAACATGGGTGCGTGGTCCTGGATCAACCCCAGGCTCACCGATATCTTCAAGAGGGCCCCCGCCTACGCGGGCAGGGACGCCTCCGCCTCGCCGGCCGTCGGATCCCTCGCACTCCACAAACTTGAGCTGGCGAGCCTGCTCAAAGACGCATACTCGCTTTAACAATGTCACTCGAAGTCAAAATACCATCCATGGGGGAGTCGATCAGCTCCGGCATACTTGCCAAGTGGCACGTCAAGGACGGCGAGGCCGTGAAGAAGGACCAGCCGCTCTTCGAGCTGGAGACCGACAAGATCACATCCGAGGGGACCGCGGAGGCCCCGGGGATCATCACGCTGAAGGTCGAGGCGGGCGCCGAGGTGAAGATCGGCCAGATTGTGGCCCTCATCGATCCCGAGGGATCTGGCGCTGCGGCACCCGCGCAGGAGGCCCCCGAGGCCCCCAAGACCAAGGAGGAGCCGATGGCCGCCGCCGTCCAGTCGCCGGCAGTGCGCCGTCTTGCCCAGGAGACGGGCGTCGAACCCGCCGCGCTCGCCGGATCGGGCAAGGCGGGCCGAGTGACGAAGAGTGACATGCTCGCCGCCGCCGAGCAGGCAGCCCGGCCTCCGGCCGTTCAGGCTGCCCCGAAGGCCGCCGCGGCGACGCCATCCCCGTCCCCTGCCCCCTCCGCGCGCCAGACGCGCAGGAAGCTCTCGCCCCTTCGCCAGAGGATCGCCGAGCGCCTGGTATCCGTGCAGAACACCGCCGCGCTGCTGACCACCTTCAACGAGGTCGACATGTCCGCGGTGATGGCGATCCGCTCGAAGTACCAGGAGGCCTTCGTGAAGCGCAACGGCTTCAAGCTGGGCTTCATGTCGTTCTTCGTGGAGGCGGTCGTGAACGCCCTGAGGGAGGTCCCGTCGATCAACTCCCAGATCGAGGGGGACACGCTCGTGCAGAACCACTACTACGATATCGGCGTGGCGGTCTCCACGGAAAAGGGCCTGATGGTGCCGGTGATCCGCAACTGCGACAGCCTCGGGATGGCCGGGATCGAGAAGGCCATCGCAGACGCGGCGACGCGCGCGCGCGAAGGCAAGATCACCCTCGCCGACCTAGAGGGCGGCGTCTTCACCATCACCAACGGCGGCACGTTCGGATCGCTCCTCTCGACTCCCATCATCAACCCGCCCCAAAGCGGCATCCTCGGCATGCACGCCATCAACGAACGTCCCGTGGCCGTAGCTGGCCAGGTCGTGATCCGCCCAATGATGTACGTGGCCCTGACCTATGACCACCGCGTGGTTGACGGCCGTGAGGCGGTCACGTTCCTCGTCAAGGTGAAGCAGGCGATCGAGGACCCCTCCCGCCTTCTTCTCGGCGTCTGATCCGATCAATCCATGGACTCCTACGATCTCGTCGTGATCGGCGCCGGCCCCGGCGGCTATGTCTGCGCGTTCCGCGCGTCGCAGCTCGGGCTGCGCGTCGCCCTTGTGGAAAAGCGCCCGACCCTAGGGGGAACCTGCCTGAACGTCGGCTGCATCCCGAGCAAGGCCCTGCTGCACTCGACCGAGCAGCTGGTGTTCACACGCGACCACGCCGCCGAGCACGGGATCAAGACGGGGCCGGTGACGGCCGACGTCGCGGCCATGCTCAAACGCAAGGACGCGGTCGTCTCGAAGCTCGTGGCCGGCGTCGCGGTGCTGGCCAAGGCGAGGAAGGTCACGGTGCTTACCGGCGAGGCCTCCTTCGAATCCCCGAGCGTCCTGTCGGTGCGGGGCGCCACATCGACGACACCCGTCACGGCGAAAAACTTCGTGATCGCGACCGGCTCCGCCCCCGTGGAGCTGCCGTTCCTCAAGTTTGACGGCCAGACCGTCGTGTCGAGCGACAACGCCATAGCCTTCGAGAAGCCACCGGGCTCGCTCGTCGTCGTCGGCGGAGGGGCCATAGGATTGGAGCTCGGCTCCGTCTGGGCCCGTCTCGGCAGCAGCGTCACCGTCGTCGAATTCCTGCCGAAGATCGTCGCCGGCTACGACGACGACGTCGTGCGCCTGTTCTCACGGCTCCTTGGCAAGCAGGGCCTCAGGATCGAGGTAGGCGCTAAGGTGACGGGCGCCCGGACCGACAAGGCCGGCACCGTTCTTACGGCCGAGCGGGACGGCAAGGTTCTCGAGTTCCCCGCGGACAAGATCCTGGTCGCCGTCGGCAGGCGCCCCTACACGGACGGGCTCGGCCTCGAAAGGGCCGGAGTCGCGCTCGACGAGAAGCGCCGCGTCAAGGTGGACGAGCACCTGCGCACGGCGGTCCCCGGGATCTGGGCGATCGGCGACGTCGTCGCCGGCCCGATGCTGGCCCACAAGGCCGAGGAGGACGGTGTCGCCGTCGCCGAGTGGATCGCGGGAAAGGCGGGACACGTCAACTGGGACCTCGTGCCCGCGATCGTCTACACCGACCCCGAGGTCGCCGCGGTCGGCCTTGGCGAGGACGCCGCGAAGGCCCGGGGCATCGCCGTCAACGTGGGCCGGTTCAACTTTGCGGCCAACGGGCGCGCCATTGCCAACGACGCAACCGACGGCTTCGCCAAGGTGATTGCAGACGCGAAGACCGACCGCATCCTGGGCGCCCAGATCATCGGCCGAGGCGCGGGGGAACTCATCGAGGAGGTCGTGGCCCACATGGAATACGGCGGCAGCGCGGAGGATCTGGGGCGCACCATCCACGCCCACCCCACGATGACGGAGGCCCTCAAGGAGGCCGCTCTGGCGGTCTCCAAGTCAGCGATCCATGCTGTTTGACACGGCAGCCGGCATCCGAAAAACTTCACTGATTGCGCCGGAGTGCAAAAATAGAGGCCCAAATGGTGCTTCATAACAACAATGCTGCCCACCCGACGCGGCTGTGCGCCGCCGCGTGCCCGACGGGCCGAGGAGGGATGTCATGACCCCCGATGAGAGGGAGGAGGCCCTGGCCCGGCGCGAGGCCAACGTGGCGCTGATCCAGGGAAAGATCGAAAGGGACCGCGCAGCGCTCGAGGCGGATATCTCGGCGTCGGCTGCGGCGTACCGCGCGGCCTCAGCCATTTCAAAGGCCCTGCAGTCGGACGCAGCGAAGAAGGTCCGCGACCTAGAGGCCGATTGCGCTCAGCTCGAGGCGAAGCTTTCCAGGCTCAAGGCTGAGGTCGGCAAGTACGAGGCGGTGGCCAAGGTCTCCGAAGCCGCGAGGAGCGCGGAAGAGGTCGCCGCGGAAAAGGCGGCGCTCGCCGCGATCAGGACCGCCCTCGAGGCGGAGAGGGCCGTCTTCGAGTCGGACCGGGCGGCCTCGCAGGCCAGGCTCAAGGCGGAGTCGCAGGCCCTCGCGGATCTCCGTGCCAAGCTTGGGATGATCCGCAACGAAATCGAGGCGGGCGTGAAGCATCGCGAGGTAGAGGTCCACCGCAAGGAGGCTAGTATCGAGGAGGAGAGGACCAATCTTCAGGCCAGCGCAGACGCGCTCGTCCGCGCGGAGGCCCAGCTCTCGGAGCAGCGCTCCAAGATGGAGGCGCAGATGGCGGCCCTCGCCTCCAAGGAGGTCATGTTTGAGGAGCGGCACCGCCAGCTCCAAGAAAACATGAAGCATTTTGTGAAAGCATGAGTCCACCGGTGACCGGCGCCTGATCATCGCTCATGCCCCAGCCCGAAGACATCCGCTTCATCGCGGAACTGAACCCCCGCACGCTGCAGGCCTTGCGCGTGGCCAACGGAGTCATCGAGGCCGGTGGAGAATGCATGCTGGAGAACAAGGCCTCGCTTGAAGCGCTGCTGACTGCGGTGTCGCCCTCCTGGAAGACCGGCGTCATCAAGGCCTCGGCATCCATCTGGCCGGACGCCACGTCGTGGCACGTCTCCACGGACACGGAAGCCATGCTGGACCGCACGGCCGACGCCCTGACGGCGATAGCCCTCGCCAGTCCCGGGGAGACCAAGGAGGCCACGGCCTTCGCCGTGTGCGGGGCCGTCGACGGCAGCGCGGTGACCCCCGACGGGCTTGACAAGTGGGTGATGGCGAGCGCACCCGCTGAATTGATGCGCAAGGCCGCGTCGATGCTCGACGAGATGAAGATCGTCACCGACGTCACGCGTCCCGCGGCATTTTCAAGGATCAGCGCGGTGATCCGAGCCCTGCGGCTCGACGGCAAGGGCTCGGTGGTCCTCTGGGACCTGGGCACGGCCCAATCCCAACTGCTGCTGGTGACCGGCCACGGCGTCGAGGCGGCGGTCCCGTGCGACGTCGGGCTCAATTCGATCTTCGAGGCCGTGCAGGTGGCGCTGCGCCTCAAGTTCCGCGGGGCCGGGGAGCGCCTGTTCTTCAACGAGACGTACGACTTCACCGAAGCGGGGCCCAAGGTGGCGGCCGTCGTGGCGTCCAAACTGAAGCTGGCGCTTAGCGAGCTTACGTCCCCGGAGGCCCCGGCCTTCCTTTCGAGCATCGGGATCCCCGGCAAGCAGTCCTGGTTCGTCCGCGAGGTTGCCGCGGCCGCCGGGCTTTCAGCCTGGGAACCGGACTTGGAAAGGATCGCGGCTGACCTTGGCCTCACGTTTTCCGACGGCGCGCCCGCAGGCTCGTTTTCGGCATGCACCCTGGGCCTGCTCGCAAGCGCCGCAGGCCAGAATTCCGGTTCCGAATCCTGGCAGCCGTCGTGGGTGGTCGCGGAGGCACCCGAGGAGGAAGCTCCTCCTGCGCCGATCCCCGAGGAGAGGCCAAAGCCGGAGCCCGTGATAGAGCCGCTGGTCAGGGCTGCCCCGCCTCCCGTGCGGATGCGTCCGGCCCTGGCGCCCGAGGCGCACGCCACGCCGACACCCGCCGTTGCGAAGGCCGCAAAGCCTCCCGTGCCCACGCGCCCCCCCGGGGCTCCGCCGGTCGCGCGCGGGATGAGCTTCTCAGCCGTGCCGTCGCCGGCGGCCCCGCAACCGTCTGCCGAGGCGGCCGCACCCGCCCCGAGTCCGGCCCCCCAGCCCGCACCGCGTCCGCCGATTTCCCCTCGCCCCGCGTCGCAACCCGGCGGGCGGAGCGCAACACCCGTTCCCGAATCCACTTCTGCCCCCACCTTCTCGCGGCCGGGCTTTGCCCCGCCCGAGCCCGGGGAGGAAGCCTCGGCGGGCCTTCCCCTTCCCCCTTCGGCGACTCCACCGGACCCCGGCATGAAGATCCCGGTGCCGACGCCGGCGGCCGCACCCACGGTGACGGCGCTCCCCTTCGAGGCCGTGAAGCCCAAGCTGGGGACCCAGACCGCGGCGACGCAGCCGGCCCCCGCCGAGGAGGCCCCGCCCAAGAGCAGGGTTGGATTCTATATCGGCGTGGGCGTCGCCGCCGCCCTCATCTTTGCGGTGATCGCCGTCGTGCTCGACGCGCGGATGGAGAAGGCGAAGGCCTACGACCTCGAGCAGCAGGAGGCCCTCGCCCACCACGTGGCCGAGCAGCGCCTCAAGGAGGCCGAGCAGAGCGCAAAGGAGGAGCTGGAGCGCTCCCGCAAGGAGCTTGAGACGGCGATCGAGATCACGAAGAAGCAGACCGAGGCGGAGACCCGCCGCAAGCTGCTTGCCGAGATCGAGGCCGAGCGCCTCGCCAAGGCCCCGGGCGCCATCGTGCTCTCCACGGTGCCCTCCGGAGCCCAAGTATCCATCGACGGCGCTGCGCCCGTCACCTCGCCCGTCCGGCAGGATGGGATAGCACCGGGAGCCCACCATATCCGCGTCACCCTTGACGGCCACGACCCCGTCGAGCTGGCCGCCGACGTGAAGGGCTCGAAGACGACCGACCTGGGGACCGTCACCCTGCCCACGGCGCTCGGCGAGCTCGATCTCACGAGTTCCCCGGACGACCTCGAGTACGCCGTGCGGCGCGACGACGACCCGCAGGGCAAGCCGCTGCGCACGGGCCGCACGCCCGCGGAGATCGCAGACCTTCCCCACGGCAATTACACGGTCACCTTCATGCGACCCGGCTGCCGCGACCACGTCGAAAAAGCCGAGGTCGCGAAAGGCTCGAAGACGCCCGTAGGCACGCGCTACCTCGACGGATCGCTGGAGCTTGCAAGCGACCCGAGCGGCGCCTGGGTCGACAAGGAGGGAACGAGGCTCGGCACCACGCCCCTCATCCTCCACGACCTCACACCCAAGACCGCCAACTTCGAGCTCACGCTGCCGGGGTACGACCCTACGCCTGTCAGCTGCGAGATTCCTGAGGGACAGACCCTGAAGCTGGATGCGAAACTGCTGCGCCGGGACCGCGTCTTCACGCCGGCCGAGGTGAAGACACAGCCGACAAGCTATGAGTCGCCTCAGCCGTCCCTGAGCGCGACGCAGCGCAGGGCCGGCGGCACGGTGACCCTTTCCCTCATCGTCCGGCAGGACGGCTCGGTGTCCGACGTAGCGGTTGTGAAGGCCAGCGATGACGACATCGCCAGGCGCTGCAAGGCGGCGCTCGAGGCCTGGAAGTACCATCCGGCGACGGCCCCCGACGACCGGCAAGTCGACGCCCGGATCGAGGTCTCGTTCAAGTTCATGGCGCAGAATCCCTGAGGCGCCCGCAGGCAGTCTGGCAAGGGACTTGCTGAGTCGGGGGCCTTACGATAACCCATCCCAACGTGTCGCTACTCAGCAACAACTACGACGTCGGCCCCTTCTTCGACGAGATGTACTCTGCCGGCGGCGAGGTGAGGCCGCACTACCACCGTCTGGCGGAGCGCCTCGGCACCCTGCCCGAGTCCGAATTTGAGCGCCGCAGGGCCGCGGTGGACCTGGCGCTCCTCAGGCGCGGAGTCACCTTCACGGTCTACAACGACTCCGAGGGAACCGAGCGCATATTCCCGTTCGACCTGATCCCGAGGATAATCCCGGGCCGTGAATGGTCGCGTATCGAGGCCGGCCTGATCCAGAGGATCACAGCACTCAACCTGTTCCTCCACGATCTCTACCACGAGCAGAAGATCCTCAAGGACAAGGTGGTCCCGGCGGCGCAGGTCCTCAGCGCGAAGCACTTTCGCCGGGAGTTCATGAACTTTGAGGTGCCTCGCGACATCTATGTGCATATCTGCGGCACCGACCTGATCCGCGACAAGGACGGGACCTACCTGGTGCTGGAGGACAACCTGCGCTGCCCGTCCGGGGTCTCGTATATGATTGAGAATCGCACCGCCATGCGCCGGGCGTTCCCGAACCTCTTTCAGAGCTACCGGGTGAGGCCCGTGGAGGGCTACTCGGACGAGCTGCTCAAGGCGCTCATCCACATCGCGCCCGCCCAGAGCGAGAAACCGAACGTGGTCCTGCTCACGCCGGGGGTCTACAACAGCGCCTATTTCGAGCACTGCTTCCTCGCGCGCCAGATGGGAATCCCGATCGTCGAGGGACGCGACCTGGTGGTCAGGGACACGAGCGTCTATATGCGCACGACGGCCGGACTGCTCCCGGTCGACGTCATCTACCGCAGGATCGACGACGACTTCCTGGATCCCTCCGTGTTCCGGGCCGACTCCATGCTCGGCGTGCCCGGGCTCGTGGCCGCCTACCGGGCCGGCAATGTTGCCCTCGCGAACTCGATCGGCACCGGGGTCGCCGACGACAAGGTGATCTACGCTTACGTGCCCAAGATCATCAAATACTACCTAGACCAGGACCCCATCCTGCCGAACGTGGCGACCTACCTGGCCTCCGATCCCGCCGAGCGGAAGTTCATCCTGGAGAACATGGCCACGCTCGTGGTCAAGTCGGCGAATGAGGCGGGCGGCTATGGGATGCTGATAGGGCCGGCCTCGACAAAGGAGGAGGTGGCCGACTTCCGCACCAAGGTTGCCGCCAACCCGAGAAATTTCATCGCCCAGGACCCCATCATGCTGTCGCGCTCGCCCACGATGTGCGACGGCCACCTCGAGGGGCGCCATATCGACCTGCGACCCTACGTGCTTTGTGGCGAAAAGACGGTGGTGACGCCCGGGGGGCTCACGCGCGTCGCGCTGCGCAAGGGGTCGCTCGTGGTCAACTCGTCCCAGGGCGGGGGCTCTAAGGACACGTGGGTACTCCAGGAGGATTGATGGCCGCAACCAACCGCAAGCAGGCACCCGCGGGCCCGAAGGGGCCTTCAACGCGCCCACAGGCAAACCTGATGCTCTCGAGGGTGGCACATTCCCTATACTGGATGAGCCGCTATATCGAGCGCGCCGAGAACATCGCACGGCTGCTCGAGGTGAACCTCCAGTTCATCCTCGACTTCCAGGGCTACGACGACTCCCACCTGAAGGAGCACTGGAGCTCCATACTCGCGAGTTCGGGCGACCTCGAGCTCTTCGAGAAGCACTACAAGACGCCCGACAGCCGCTCCGTGACCGAATTCTTCGCATTCGACCTGCGCAACCCGAACTCGATCATGGCCTGCGTCTACACGGCCCGCGAGAACGCGCGCATGATCCGCGACCAGATCTCGATCGAGATGTGGGAAACCATCAACGAGCTGTACCTCTTTCTCAAGTCGCGCAGCGCCACCGATGTCTGGGTGGCCGGGCCCTACGAGTTCTTCCAGGACATTAAGCGCAACTCGCACCTCTACCAGGGGCTGACCGACTCGACCTACTCAAGGAGCGAGGGTTGGGAGTTCATCCAGTTCGGAAAGTTCATCGAGCGGGCCAACAAGACGGCGCGCATCCTCGATGTGAAGTACCACATCCTGCTGCCGACGGCTTCCGACGTCGGCGGGGCCCTCGACACCGCGCAATGGCAGGCGGTGCTGCGCTCCGCAAGCGCGCTCGAAGCCTACCGCCGCTTCTACGTGAGCGAGATCCTCCCGTGGAAGGCGGCTGAGTTCCTGATCTTCTCCGACTCGTTTCCCCGCTCGATCCACTTCTGCGTGGCGCAGATAGACGAGTTCCTCCGCAGGATACTGGGCGAGTCCGGGGCGCGGCCCCGCACCGAGGCCGCCAGGGCCTCGCGGCGGCTGCTCGCCAATTTGCAGTCCCTGACAATCGACGAAGTGGTCGAGGAGGGCCTGCACGAGTTTCTGGTCGAGATAGGCGTCACCCTCGACAAGATCAGCGAGGAGCTGGTCCAGACGACGATGTTCTACCCCGCCGAGTCCACCCAAGAGGAGCAACAGCTCCAGCAACAGCAGTAATTGACGCTGCTTCGGATTATCCCAAACAGCACGTGATGTTAATCAGCCTGCTTCACAAGACGACGTTCACCTACGCCGGCAAGGCGCAGGACAGCTTCAATGAAGTCCGGCTCAGGCCCGTCGACGACGTCAACCAGACATGCAGGAGCTTTGAGCTGAAGGTGGATCCGGCGACGCCGCAGAGGGAGTACGTCGACTTCTACGGCAACACGGTCCACTACTTTGACATCGCCGAGGGGCACACCAAGCTCGTCATCGAGGCGGTCTCGGAGGTCGAGACCACCCCCAACAAGGTGCGGGCGGCCGTACCCGAGGTGCCGTACTCCGCGTTCAACGCCGGCTCCGACCTGGAACTCCACGCGGAGTTCCTTGCCGATTCCCACTACGTGCCCCTGGACGTCGAATTATGGAGGGAGGCGCAGGACGCCCTGAGCCCGAGCAGGTCGGACGTATGGTCGGACGTGCGGCACATCTGCGGGCACATCTTCAGGACTTTCGCCTACAAACCGCGTTCGACGGGCGTCGGAACGCTCGCCACCGATGCCCTGAAAATGCGCTCCGGCGTGTGCCAGGACTTCGCGCACGTTGCCCTGGGAATGTGCAGGAGCTCGGGCCTGCCCGCTAGGTACGTGAGCGGCTATTTCATGAAGACCAAGGGCAAGCCCGATGAGAGCGAGCCCGAGGCCTCGCACGCATGGATCGAGGCCTTCGTTCCGGGATTCGGCTGGGCCGCCTACGACCCCACCCACGACCGCCCCGCTGACGAACGCTACATCAAGGTGGCGTCCGGGCGGGACTACGGCGACATACGTCCCGTCAGCGGAACGTATCGGGGCGGGAAGACCCGCTCCCTCGCCGTCGATGTGCGCGTGCGCGAGGCCGAGGCCGCTCGCGCCTAGGGCTTGTCCTGCTCGATCCGAACGACATGGCCGGAGTTGTCGAACTCGACGCGAATGCGGTCATGGACGTGGACCGGGTAGCCGTCGTAGTAGCCGGCGTCACCCCAGAAGCGCGGGCCACCCCAGCCGCCCCAGCGGTGGTAGTAGCCGTTTAGAATCACGACACCATTGGAGTCCTCGTAGGTCACGTAGTGCCAGACCTCGCGCTGTCCGCCTTGGTCTGTCGTCTGGGTGATGCGTGTCGGGTCGCCGAGGGCGAGGCGGACCGCACCCATGTCGAAGCCAACCGTGATCTGCCCCGCTTTCACCAGGGCCTGCTGGTCGGGATTAAGCCGGGCGAACTCCTGCGGACTGTTGCGGATGCGCGAGTCGGGGGTATCGCAGCCCGCGAGGAGCGCCACGCCCAAGATTGCAGCGGAAATCGCGAGTATTCTGGAAGTTTTCATAGCCATTGGAGAACTTTGGAGGTTTAGATACACTCAATCTACGGGTATTCATAAACACTAGACGCAAACCGCAGGCAGGAGTTTCACATCAGATGCACAAGACACTCATTTTGTGGGATATAGACGGAACGCTGCTTCATTCATCGGGAGCCGGAATGAAGGCCCTGCAGCGCGCCCTTGAAGCCGTGTTTGGGAAGGCGGGCTCATTGGAGGGGATCGATTTTGCGGGACGCACAGACCGGGTCATCATCCGGCAGATCTTCAACCGCTTCGGGATCGAGCACTCCGACGAGAATTTCACGAGGTACGTCGACGGCTATGTCGCGGCATTGCCGGGATCGCTGGCGGCCAGCAACGCGGTCGTCCTGCCGGGGATCGAGGAGATCCTCAACCGCGCGGCCGACCATCCCGACGTCGTGCAGGGGCTGCTGACGGGCAACCTTCGGCGGAGCGCCGAGATCAAGCTGGGCTACCATGACCTCTGGGACTACTTCCCCATCGGGGCCTTCGCGGACGACAGCGAGATCCGCGACGAACTTGGACCCCATGCCCTCGCGCGCGCGAGGAGCCACTGGGGAATCAGCTTCGCTCCGGAGCAGGTCTGGATCATCGGCGACACCCCGCACGACGTCGCTTGCGCCCGCGCGTTTGGCGCCCGCGCCCTCGCCGTCGCCACCGGCTCCTCGAGCGCCGCCACGCTGGCGGCCCACAGGCCCGACGCGGTCCTAGAGAGTCTGTCGGACCCAGGGGCGTTCTGGAGCGCCATCGCCCCCTAGAGCCGTATTTGTTTGCCGAGCCGCTCCACCACCGGAATATCGGGCGCAGAACCCCCCAGCGAGATGCCCCGCACCTACTCGATAGCCATCGGATCGGACCATGCCGGATTCAACTACAAGGAGGCCATCAAGGCCATGTTGCTCGCCGATGGTCATAGCGTGCGCGACCTTGGGACCGACTCCGAGGCACCCTGCGACTTCCCCGACTTCATCCGCCCGGTAGCCGAAGCCGTAGCCCGGGGCGAATTTGAGCGGGGCATCGTCCTCGGCGGATCGGGAAACGGCGAGGCCATCGTGGCCAACCGGATCAAGGGCGTACGCTGCGGCCTCTGCTGGACAGAGCAGGTCGCAATTTGGAACCGATCGCACAACGACGCCAACTGCCTCTCTATAGGCCAGAGGACGATAACCCTGGACGAGGCCCTGAAGATCGTGCGCACATGGCTTGCAACGGAATTTGAAGGGGGCAGGCACATTGCCCGCATCCGCAAGATCGACGGGGTCTGAGGCTGCGGGGATCCGCAGCGCAGAAGGCAAGCTTGCCCACCCGGCGGACGGGGCTCAGCTTGGATGACCGGCCATGGCCTTTCCCAAAGCTCCCGCCATACTCGAGTCGCGCAATCTGCACCCAGCTGACCTGGATGCGAAGCCCACCGAATCCCTGATGCTGGTCTACGCGTGGATGCAGCTCGCAAGGACCGCGGACAACCGGATCCTGGAGCTCTTTCGGCAGGGCCAGATCAAGGGCACGGTGACGGGCGGCCAGGGCAACGAGTGGATGATCGTCCCGCTGGCGCTCCTGGCCAACAAGGACTTGGACGTGGTCTCATTCACTCACCGCGACCTGGGCGGCCACCTCATCTGGAGCGGGCACCTGTGCGAGCACCTCAACCAGTACTTCGCCAATGCCGACAGCCCGACCCAGGCGAGGGAGGGAAACATCCACCACGGGGATCCCAGGAGGCGGTCCCTGCCGATGATCAGCCATCTCGGCGCCATGTGCGGACCTGTCCTTGGGGCCACGGACTCCCAGCGCCGCTTTGGTCGAAAGGCGGTCGGCTTTGCGTTCTTCGGCGACGGCTCCTCCAGCACCGGCGACGTGCACGAGGCGATGAACCTGGCGTCGCTTCAGTCCCTCCCGATCGTCTTCGTCATCGAGAACAACAGCTACGCCTACTCGACTCCCACGGACGAGCAGTTCTTCCAGGGCACAGAGCTTTGGCAGCGTGCCGCCGCCTACGGCATGGAGGGGTTGGTGATCGACTGCACCGAGCCCCAGAAGTCGGCGCGCACCCTGGGCTCCGTGATCGACAAGGTCCGCTCGTCCTGCCGGCCCATGCTCGTCGAGGCGCGCACCCTGCGCCTGCGCGGCCACGCGGCTTACGACACCTGCGACTACCTGCGCCCCGGCGAGGCGGACCTTTTTGCCTCGCGCGATCCCCTGCCCAAGATCAGGGCCTTGCTCTGCGAGGGGCTGGGGACGGGGCGCATTGAAGCGCTGGACGCCGAGCTGGCGGCCTACGTCGAGGCGTGCGTTAGGGTTGCGATGGCGGTCCCGCGTCCCGACCCGAAGGGGATGGAGGCGGACCTGTTCGCGCCCGACGCTCCGCCGTTCGCCTGGAAGCCCGAGCCCGCGGCCGCCGAGAACGTGACAATGGCCCAGGCACTCAACCGGGCCCTCCACAAGGTGCTCGTGGAGCGCCCCGAGTCCATCGTCATGGGACAGGACATCGCCACCTACGGAGGCGCCTTCAAGGTCACGGAGAACCTCTACCGCGAGTTCGGCCGCTCGCGCGTCTTCAACACGCCGCTGGCCGAGAGCACGTGCACCGGCTATGCAATCGGGCTCGCCGTCAGCGGCCACCGGCCGATTGAGGAGTTCCAGTTTGCGGACTTTGCCACCGAGGCGGTGACCCAGATCACGCTCAACGCGGCCACGATGCACTTCCGATCCGGCGCCGCCTGCCCACTGGTCATGCGCTTGCCCTGCGGCGCCGTCGGGCTGGGCTCCTTCCACTCGCAGGAGCTGGAGTCGTTCTTCCTTGCCATGCCAGGGCTCAAGGCGCTGTACCCGAGCAACCCCCAGGACGCGTTCAACGCGATGCTGGCCGCCTGTGAGGACAGCAATCCCGTCCTCCTCTTCGAGCACAAGGGCCTCTACCGCAGGGGCAAGCACCCGATCGTATGGGACCCCTCGTACCGCGACGTTTGGCACGCCAAGAAGGTGCGCGAGGGCGACTACGCCACCCTCGTCACCTACGGCGAGGCCGTTCACCTTGCGACCGAGGCGTGCGACTACCTCGCCTCCGAATACGAGGCCAGCATCGAGGTGTTCGACCTGCGCTGCCTCTCCCCACTCGACCTGTCCGAGATCGCCCCCAGCGTGGCGCGCACCGGCAGGCTCATCGTGTTGCATGAGGGCCGCAGGACCCACGGATTCGGCGCGGAGATCGTCGCCCGGATCACGGAGGGCTCCAAGCGCCCGTTCAAAGCGCCCCCGCTGCGAATCGCGGCGCTGGACCTGCCTGTGCCCTTCGCCCACGAGCTTGAGGGCGCCTTCCGCCCCTCGAAGGATGCGGTCATCCAGAGGATCACGGAGTGGATGTCGTGAAGAAACGCAGGACAAACCCGGCCTCCTGGGCCAAAATAAGGCTTTTCGCGATGGACGTCGACGGGATCCTCACCGATGGGACCGTTACGGTTTCCTCGGACGGAAATGAGTCGAAGCGCTTCTCCATCATCGACGGGCTTGGCCTGGTGAGGCTGAGGGAGGCCGGCGTGGAGCTCGCCTGGATCTCGGGCCGGAAATCAGCCGCAACCACGCTGCGCGCCACTGAGCTCAAGATCGCCCACCTGATCCAGGGCCGCCATGACAAGCTCGCGGCGCTGACGGAGCTGGCTAGCCGGCTGAAGCTGTCCCTCGGCGAGTGCGCCTACATGGGCGACGACGCGATCGACGCGCCGGCCATCGCAGCCGCGGGAGTCGGCATTTCCGTTCCCACCGGCCTGCCCGCCGCGATCGAAGCGGCCGGCTACGTCACCCGCAGGCCCGCCGGACTCGGAGCCGTCAGGGAGGTGTGCGAGCACATTCTCGGCGCCAGGAAGCCCAAACGCGGGAACCGCGGCGCCCCCGGGCGTACTCTTCCACGGTGAACCTTTCAACCCTACGTGCCGCGGCGGCCCTCGCTCTGGCCTCCCTGGCCGCGTCCCTTGCGGCACAGGACCTCCAGGTGGCGCCCCCAGCCAAGAACTGGACGCTGCCCCTCTTCACCAAGGAAGGCTACCGGCAGATGATCCTCAAGGGCGACGTGGTGCATCCCGTCAACCAGGACCGGGTCGACATCGTGGGGGTGAACTTCACGGTCTTCTCAGGGGGCCCCGACGCCAGGGTCGACTCGGTGCTCCTGAGCCCTCAGGCGACCTTCATGATCAACGAGAGGGTCGCCCAAGGATCCCAAACCGTACGCCTCGTGCGCGACGACATCGAGGTGAAGGGCGAGGATTGGACCTACTACTACAACGAGAAAAAAGTTCTCATCGGCAGGAACGCCCATGTAGTGTTCCACGCTGCGCTGCCCAACATCCTAAAATGAGACCCCTTACACTATTGGCGGCCGCCTCGGCTCTCGCCCTCTGCGGGCAGCTCCGCGCAGCCGATCCGAGCCAGGAGACGACGATCGACTGCTCCGGCCCCGCGGAGTCCTCAAGCACGGACACCGAGACCACGACCACGTTCAAGGACCAGGTCGTCGCCGTTGGAAACGGGCTCACGCTGGAGTGCGACTACCTGAAGGTCATCGCATCGCGCATCGGCGAAAAGAGCGCGACCCTGGGCAAGTACGGGAAGTTCAGGTACCTCCTGGCCACGGGACACGTGAAGATCGTCCAGGGCGACCGCGTCGCGACAAGTGGCAAGGCCGAGGTCTTCCCGGAGGAGGACCGCATTGTGCTGACCGAGCAGCCGGTTGTGAGGATCGAGTCCGAGCACTACACCGCCAGCGGGCCGCGGATGATCCTCTACCGCGGCCAGCGCCGCGCGGTCATCGAGGGCACGCCCACCGAGCGCACCCACATCTCCCTTCCCCCGATCAAAGACCTCGGCGCCGCGGCGGACAAGTCCGCCGCGATCACCCCGCCGGCCCAGCCGCAGAAGTAACATGGAGACGCCCTCGCTTGCCACCGAAGGCCTGGTGAAGACCTACGGCACCCGCTCGGTCGTCGACGGCGTGGACTTGCGTTTCAACGCGGGCGAGGTGGTCGGCCTCCTGGGACCCAACGGAGCCGGCAAGACCACGACCTTCTACATGGTGGTCGGCCTGGTGCCCGCCACCAGGGGCCGTGTGCTCCTGAACGGCCAGGACATCACGCGCCTGCGCATGCATGAGCGGGCGCGGCAGGGAATCGGCTACCTTCCCCAGGAGCCCTCGGTATTCCGCAAGCTCACGGTCGAGGAGAACATCATCGCGATCCTCGAGGCGACCCACGTGCCGAGGGCCGAGCGCCGGGCGAGGCTGGCGCAGCACATCGAGGAACTGGGCCTCGGGCATGTCGCCAAACAGAAGGCCTACACCCTCTCCGGAGGCGAGCGCCGCCGCCTTGAGATCGCGCGCGCCCTGGTCACCAAGCCGCATTTCCTGCTGATGGACGAGCCCTTCGCGGCCATCGACCCCATCTCCGTGGCGGAGGTCCAGAAGATCATCCTCCAGCTCAAGAACCGGGGCATCGGGGTCGTGGTCACCGACCACAATGTCCGCGAGACACTCAGGATCGTCGATCGCGCCTACCTGATCCACAAGGGCAAGGTGCTCAAGGAGGGCACGGGTGAGGTGCTAATCCACGACGATCAGGCCCGGAAATTCTACCTGGGAGAGGATTTCAACATGTAGGCGCCGGTAGGGGGCTCTCCAGTTTTTCCGTGCGTTACCCTCACCGAATGTGCTGAAATCCGGCAATGCAGAAGGCCATCCACGGCATCACGGTCGCCCACTTCTACGATTCGTACCGTGAGAAGCTGCGTCTCGAGCTGGTCACCGGCGACGCCGGGCTGCACCGGCTCATCCGCGAAGGCAGCATCAACCGCCCGGCGCTCGCCCTTACAGGATTCTTCAAGTATTTCGCCAACAAGCGCATACAGGTCATTGGTGCGGCCGAAATGACCTATCTTAAGACACGCAGCCACCTGGAGCAGACCAACATCTTCAAGGAGATGGTCAAACGCAGCGTCCCCTGCCTCATCCTGACGCGCAATTACAACCCCACCAGCGCGTTGCTGGCCGTGGCCTCGGAGATGAACCTGCCGATCTTCAGAACCCCCCTGATCACGATGAACCTCGTGAATCTGGCGACCCTGTGCATCGACAACGAGTTCGCCCCGAGCGCGATCGAGCACGCCACGACGCTCGACGTGAAGGGCGTGGGGGTGCTGCTGCGCGGCGACTCGGGCGTCGGAAAGAGCGAGTGCGCCCTCGCCCTGATCGAGCGCGGCCACTCGCTCGTCGCGGACGATCTGACCGTCATCAAGCTGCTCGACGAGCGCGAGCTCATGGCCTCGAGCCGCGCGCTCAATCGCGGCTATATGGAGTGCAGGGGCATAGGCATCATCAACATCGCCGAGATGTTCGGCGTGAAGTCGATCCGCCTCGAGAAGAGGATCGACCTGGTGCTCTCGCTGCACGAATGGACCCCGGAGGTGATGGAGGAGCGCACAGGCCTCGAGGAGAACAGCTATGAGATCCTCGGCATGAAGATGCCCCACATCGAGCTCTACGTGCGCCCGGGCCGCGACATGGCCAGGCTCGTGGAGGTGGCGGCGCTGACGCAGGCCCTGAAGAAGATGGGCCACGACCCCGCGAAGGATTTCAACGACCGGCTGATCGCGTTCATGTCCGAGGAGTCCCCCTCGAAGCACCTGACGATCAAGCCCATCGAGCGCGAGGAGCGCGCGCCCAGCCGGCTCGGCTCGGACTAGACTATGGCATCCCCTGAACGCACAGACGGGCGCAAAGCTGACGAGCTGCGCCCGGTAACCTTTGTCGCCGACATCGCCCCCCATGCGACCGGCTCCGTCCTCGTGCGCTACGGCATGACCCAGGTCATCTGCGCCGCCACGATCGAACCCGGGGTGCCCAACTGGATGAAGCAGCAGGGTGTCAAGGGCGGCTGGCTCACGGCCGAATACTCGATGCTCCCCTACTCCACCCATGAGCGCAAGGCGCGGGACATCAACAAGGGCAGGCTCGACGGCAGAACCGTCGAGATCCAGCGCCTGATCGGCCGTTCCCTGAGGGCGATCATCGACCTGGAGAGACTCGGCCAGAACACCCTCTGGGTGGACTGCGACGTCCTGCAGGCGGATGGGGGCACACGCACGGCCTCGATCACGGGCGCCTATATCGCCGCCCGGATGGCCGTCCAGAAGCTCCTAGACGAGGGTCGCCTGAAGGAGAGCCCCCTCACCGACTCCGTGGCCGCGGTCAGCGCGGGCCTTTTCGACGACACTCCCTTCCTGGACCTCGCCTATGTCGAGGACAAGGACGCGCAGGTCGACTTCAACATCGTCATGACCGGCCAGGGTCGGTTCGTGGAGGTGCAGGGCACCGGGGAGGAGTCGACCTTCAGCCAGGCTCAGCTGGACCAGCTCCTCGCCCTGGCCCAGAAGGGCCTAAAGGAAATCTCCGGCCTCCAAGCCGGCTTCCTGGCCAGGAAGCTCCTTGCACAATAAGCCGGGGCCCACGGATTGCCCTCCGTGTATAAGCCAACGTGATTCCCGGGGCCATTTAGGGGTGGCCGCACGGAGCAGGGAGACGAAGGCCCCCCCGAAAGCGACGCTCCTCGACCCGCTCGGAGCGGCGGAATCGTTTTTTAGCGTGCCGACCACCACCCCTATCTGTCAGTACTGGCACGACCGTCCATGAACATACACGAGTACCAGGCTAAAGCCCTCTTCGAGAAATTTGGCGTCGCCGTTCCCAAGGGCGCCGCGGCCAAGTCAACGGCGGAGTTCGACGGCGCGCTCGCCGCGCTCCCCGAGGGGCCCACGATGGTCAAGTCCCAGATCCACGCCGGCGGCCGCGGCAAGGGCCTGTTCAAGGAAGGCTTCAAGGGAGGCGTGAAGTTCTGCAAGACCAAGGCGGAGGCCCGTGAGCTCGCCGCCAAGATGCTCGGCAACACGCTCATCACCGCACAAACGGGTCCCGCCGGGCGCAAGGTACAGACCATCTACTTCACGGTGGCGAGCGACATCAAGAGCGAGTACTATCTGGCGATCCTTCTCGACCGCGTCACGTCGATGCCCGTCATCGTCGCCTCCACGGAGGGCGGCGTGGAAATCGAAAAGGTGGCGCACCAGACGCCGGAGAAGATCTTCAAGGTGATTGTCGATCCCGCCTACGGCCTCGCCGACTTCCAGGTCCGCGAGCTCGTGACCAAGCTCGGCCTCGGGGCCCAGGAGGCGAAGAACGCCTCGAAGCTCCTGCGGGCGCTCTTCAAGCTGTACTGGGAGACGGACGCCACGATGGTCGAGGTGAACCCGCTGATCACGACACCCGCGGGCGAGGTGCTGGCGCTCGACGCGAAGGTCTCCTTCGACGACAACGCGCTCTTCCGCCACCCGGAGATACTCGCCCTGCGCGACTTGAACGAGGAGGACCCGAAGGAGATCGAGGCCTCGAAGCACTCCCTCAACTACATCGCGCTCGACGGCTCGATCGCCTGCCTGGTGAACGGCGCGGGCCTCGCGATGAGCACGATGGACATCATCAAGCACTTCGGGGGCAACCCCGCGAACTTCCTGGACGTCGGCGGCGGCGCAACCAGGGAGCAGGTCGTCCACGCGTTCAAGATCATCGTCGGCGACCCGAACGTGAAGGGGATCTTCGTGAACATCTTCGGCGGCATCATGGACTGCAATGTGATCGCCACAGGCATCGTCGAGGCGGTCAAGGAGGTGGGCCTTCGCCTTCCCCTGGTCGTCCGCCTCGAGGGCAACAACGTCGTGGCGGGCAAGGCGACGCTGGCAGCCAGCGGCCTCACCATCGTCTCCGGTGACTCGATGGCCGACGCCGCGCAGAAGATCGTCAAGCTGGTCGCCTAGGTTCGGGCACCCGCACGCGAGATGAGCATCAAGGTAAAGGAGCTCGCCTTCATCTACCACCCTGTGGTCGACGTGGCGCGCGCGCGCGCCTTCTACGAGGGCCTGCTGGGCCTGAAGGCGGGCCTCCAGCACGAATTTGCCCCGGGTTCCTGGTGGATCGAGTACGACATCGCCGGGACGACGCTCGCGGTTTCCAATGCGATCGCAGACCAGGGCACCGAGAACGGGAGCATCGCCCTCGAGGTCGAGGACCTGGAGGGGGCCCTCGCCGCCGTCCAGGCGGCCGGGGTGCCGGTCACGACCGACCTGCAGGAGTTTTCCGTGTGCCGAATGTTCGCGGTCAAGTCACCCGACGGGCACGGCATCATCTTCCACCAGCGCAAGGCCTGAGGCCGCGCCGCAAACCACACATTTCCATGGCCATCCTCATCACTCCAGAAACCAGGATCCTGGTACAGGGCATCACCGGCGACTTTGGCGGCCGCCACGCAAAGCTCTCCCTCGACTACGGCACGCACGTCGTCGCCGGCGTCACGCCCGGCAAGGGCGGACAAGTCTTTGAGCACGGCGCGCACCGCGTGCCGGTCTTCAATTCCGTGGCGGAGGCCGCCAAGGCAACCGGAGCCACGGTGTCGGCGATCTTCGTGCCGCCCCCGTTCGCGGCCGACGCGATCCTCGAGTGCACAGACGCGGGGCTGGACCTGGCGGTGGCAATCACCGAGGGCATCCCGATTCGCGACATGGTGCGCGTGAAGCGCGCGATGGCCGGCCGGCATATGCGCCTGGTCGGGCCCAACTGCCCGGGCATCGTGACACCGGGAGCCGGCAAGGACTCCCAGGGCGGGTGCAGGATCGGCATAGCCCCGGGTTACATCCATCTCAAGGGCCACGTCGGCGTCGTCTCGCGCTCGGGGACCCTGACCTACGAAGCCGTCTACCAGCTTACGCAGCGCGGCATTGGCCAGACCACCAGCGTCGGCATCGGCGGCGACCCCGTGAACGGCACCAGCCACCTTGACGTGATCCGCATGTTCAACGACGACCCGGAGACCCGCGGAATCGTGATGATCGGCGAGATCGGCGGTAACGCGGAGGTCGAGGCGGCGCGCTGGATCAAGGCCCACTGCAAGAAGCCGGTGGCCGGATTCATCGCGGGCTCCACCGCCCCCGCGGGCAGGCGCATGGGCCACGCGGGCGCCATCGTCGGAGGCGCCGAGGACACCGCGGCGGCCAAGATCGCCGTCTTCAAGGATTGCGGGATCGAGGTGGCCGTCACGCCCTCGGACATGGCCGACGCGCTCATCCGCGCCGCCAAGGCCAGGGGCGTTTCCCTGACCTAGCCTTCCGCCTTCGGGTCGAGCCGGTGCTCGACCAGCTTGGCGTGCTTGTAGAAGGAGTTCTCGAACCTGAGGACCGCGATCACCAGGCCCGGGCCCCCGTCGAGGAACCCGAGCTGGAGGACGTACGCCTTGAAGAAGGCCCAGAGGGCCCGCAGCAGCCCCTTCGTGTAGCCAGAGGAGGCGCCGGCCCGCTCCTGCCTTGCCACCCCGAGGGAGGTGTAACGGTTCATCTTGCCGATCGCCTCGGCGAGGCTCGCGTAAGGGATCTGCTCGATCGGGTTCTTCATCGTCCCGAGGCGGCCGTCGAGCGTCCACCCCTCATGCACGTCATCCTCCACGGCGTAGCGGAGCTTGCCGCGCCGGAAGAGCTGGGGTTGGCGGTAGTCGGGGTACCACCCGCCATGGCGAATCTTGCGGCCGAGAAGGTAGTTCTGGCGGGGCACCTGGTAGGCGTCGGCCGCGGCCGGATCCGCGACGATGCGCAGGATCTCGTCGCGTGCCTCAGGCGTGCACCGCTCGTCGGAGTCGAGGCTGAAGATCCACGGCTGCGTGGTGTGCAGGATGCCCGCATCCCGCAGCTCTCCGAATCGCTTGAACTCGAGCTGCACGACGCGGGCCCCGCTGCGGGCTGCAATCTCGAGTGTCCGGTCCGTGCTGAAGGAATCGATAAGGACGATTTCGGCCGCCCAGGAGACGCTGTCGAGGGCCGGGCCTATCTTTTTCTCCTCGTTTCGGGAGAGGATGAAGACGGATACCGGGGGTTTGGACGCCATGGCGGTCGGGCTGCGTAGCCTCAGAGCTTTCCTGCGGCAGAGCGAGCGATTTGATAAAGGTACCCGCACGAGCGCCATGCGCGCACCAGGGAGCGCTTTGCAGAACCGGTGCGCAGGATGAGGGCCGACGCCGCAGCAAGCAGCAGGAAGCCAAAACCCTTGAGGGCGCTCCCTGCGGCGCGCGAGACGAGGTAGCCCCAGGGGGAGCGGCCCGCCTCGCGCAGCACCCGGGTCCGGTCGGCCACGCGGGAGCGCGCCGAGTCGAAGGCGTGCCGCGTGGCGTACGTGAACGTCAGCCTGGAACTCGGGATCTGGTGAAGGGCGCGGGCCTGGGGCACGAACCAGACCGCCAGGCCCGCCGTGCGCATCCTGCGGATCATCTCGCTGTCGCCGCCCCCGAACAGCCGGGCTCCCTGACGGTCCAGCCGCGTGTCAAATTCCCCAAAGCGCTCGAACACCCACTTCGGGAACGCGAAGTTCGCTCCCATCGGCATCTGCCCGGGTGCGAGTGGCCCCGGATCGGGCCTGAAGGCAAGAGGCCTGTGAGAGCCCTCGAGCCACTTGGGCAGGCCGTCGGGAAAGATGGGGACCACCTCTCCGCCGACGACCCCGATCGAGTGCGCCGCCCCCGACGAGAAGGGTGCCACGAGCTTGGCGAGCCAGTCCGCCTCCACGAGGATGTCGTCGTCGGCAAGGACGAGGATCTCGCCGCGGGCCTCGCGGATGGCGCGATTGCGACCGTGGTCGAGGCCCTGCTTCAGCTCCAGGATCCGCCGGGGACAGGGGACCGCGCCAACAAACGACGATATCACCTCGGCCGTGTCATCCGTCGAGTTGTTGTCGATCACCAGGAGCTCCCAGCTGTCGGAAGGGTAGTTCTGGCGCGTCACGGTCGCCAGCGTCTCGCGCAGGAAGCGGAAGCGGTTATAGGTGATGATGGCGACGGTTATGCGCGGGCTGGGCATCAATCGGTGGTCCGGAGGTCGTATTTCTTCGAACTGATAACCAACGAGTTGCAATAAACCAAGCCCTAATACACAAAAAAATCTGGACGGGGCGCCCGCGCCTTTCATGATCGGCACCGCATCAGGAACGAGCCGGCCCTCAAAAAGCCGGTTCCGCCAACCGGGCCGGGAGCGGCCACGGTGGATCGGGCGCAAGCCCGGATGTGCGAGGCCGCAAGGTCTCGAACCTAAACGCTCCCGAAAGCGATGACCGACCTGATGCCAGGTCGGTCTTTTGCTTTCAGCCCCTGCTGCGCGATTCCATCCACAAAGATCATCACGCACCATGACAAGCACCGACGAAAACAACGGAATCCGCATCGCTGCGGACAACCCGAACCATCACCTCTGGAACAACCACGGCACATGGTTCCTGCACTATACGGTCCATCCCACCCCCTTCACCAAGGAACGGATCCGAAGATCCCTGGGGACCAAGGACCTCGAGGTCGCCCGCTCCCGCAGGGACGCCTTCTTCTCGCATATCACCGGCAAAAAGGCGGCCGCCTGACCCACGATTAGGCCCGGCCTGCGGGCACCGCGGCGCTCTCGAAGGAGACCATGATCTCGGACCCGACTGAGTCCGCGAGAAGGCGCCCTTTGGATTCCAGGCGCACCCATGATCCCGTCCTCGAGGCGAGCCCCTCGTCCACCAGCCGGGTGATGAGGTCCTCCACCCTGCCCCAAGGGGCGTCCGGGCAACGGGCGCGCAGCCGGGCCAGATCGACTCCCTCGTTCATGCGCAGCCCGAACACGAGGGCGTCCTCGGCGAGGAGCGCCGGCGAGAGCTGCCTGCGGTCCTCCGTCGCCCTCCGCCCGTCGTCGACACCGGCGGTCCAGCGCTCGAGGTCGGCAACATTGGTCCCCCTCCAGCCGTCGTGCTGCGAGGCCGCGGAAGGCCCCAGTCCGACCCATTCGCCCATCCTCCAGGTGTTCACGTTGTGCAGGCATGCATGGCCTTTGCGGGCGAAATTCGAGACCTCGTATTGGGCGTAGCCCGCAGCGCCAAGGCGCTCCCAGGTCCTCTCGTAGAGGGAGGCCTCCTTCTCCGGATCCAGCTTCACCCTGCCCTGCGACAGCTTCACCCACAGGGCCGTGTCCTCCTCAAAGGTGAGGCAGTAGGTCGAGACATGGTCCGGGGCAAGCCGGATGGCCTCGTCGATATCTGCGTCCCACTCTTCGGCGCTCTGTCCCGGAAGCGCAAACATGAGGTCGATGTTGACGCTCCGGAAACCTGCCGCGCGGATGCGCTCATAGGCCCGGCGGACCTGCTGCACCGTGTGCATCCGGCCCAGGGCATCGAGAAGGGCGGGCTGGAAGCTCTGGACGCCCAGGGAGACCCGGGTGACCCCGGACTCTGCCAGCGCTACAAGGCGCGCCTGCGTCACGGAGGCCGGCGCCAGCTCCACCGTCCACTCCAGGGGCCTCTCCCCGCCCGGGAGAGACCGCACCACCGAGGCCAGGCGCCTCAGGTCCGTCGGGGACAGCAGGCCCGGGGTTCCCCCGCCCCAAAAGACCGTGGATAGGGGCCGGTCCCACGGCACGAGGCGTGCCTCCATAGCGACGTGGTGGAGGTATCCCTCGATGGCTGCAGAAGAGGGCTTTACCTGGTAAAATGCACAAAAGTCGCAAGTGCTGGCGCAGAAGGGCACATGGAGGTAAAGACCCAGGGGTGCGGCATCCTCAGCTTTGGCTTGCTCCTCTGTGGCGACACGGGTCATTAATATCAGCGAAATGGACCTCAAACGACTTTCATTCGCGAGACAATTAATCCCGCTATCAGGTGCAGCTGTAGCCCTGGCGGCACTGTGCGGCTGCACGACCGTGGCGCTGACCAATCTGACGCCATCCTCGCTCCCGGAGAACCCCTCCGGCATCTATACGTTCACCCTGCGCGTGGTTCCGATGTCCGCCTCGGTCATCCCAGACAGCGTCACCCCGCGCATCGTGGTCGGCGCCCAGAGCCACGACATGAAGCGCAGCGACGTGTCGACCGAGCTCTACGAGTTCGATTACAGGCTGCCTCCCTACCAGAGCGACATCGGCTACTACTACCTTGTGAGCTACAACACGGGCGGGGACATTGTCTCCGCGGCCCATCAGGCCAACACCGAGCTCCAGCACACGGCGATCGTAAGCCGTTACGTCCTCTCGCTCGAGGTGAACCGCGGCCCGGTTGGCGCCAGGGTCGGCATCCTCGGTCGCGGCTTCACAGCCAAGGACCTGGTCGGCTTTGACGGAACTCCGGTGCGCACCGTGTACGAGTCGTCGACCTCGCTCGGCTTCTTTGTTCCCGCGCTCACCCCGGGCCGCACCTACAACGTCACGCTCTCGGGTTCCACGGGCAACTCGGTCGTCGGCACGTTCCGGATCGATGCCAGCGACCTCACGGTTGAGCCGTCCTCCCTCAGGCTCGCGCCCGGCCAGCGCCAGAGCCTCACCTTTGCGGTTCCCAACCCCGCCCCGGCGGGCGGACTGCTCCTTGACGTCACCACGGACGTCCCGGAGAGCGTGATCATGCCCGAGGTCGTCGTTCCCGCGGGCCAGACTTCGGTCACGGTTACCGTAGAGGGCGGCAAGCCCGGCTCCGGCAGCCTCTTCCTGAAGGGCTACGGCACGGGCGAGCTCTCGATCCCGGTCGCGGTAGCGGGCGGAAAATAGCCGCCCCGCCGCCCCCAGGGCGGCCAAAGATTGTTTGAAATGCCGTTGCTGCGCGGCAATCCTGTGCCCCGTGGAAAATAAGGAACTTAAGCTGTCTTTCGAGGCGGCGCTTGAAAGGCTGGAGACCCTCGTCGAGTCCATGGAGTCCGGTGAGGTGCCCCTGGCGGACCTGCTGGCCAAGTTCGAGGAGGGCAACAAGCTTCTCAAGCAGTGCGAGGCGCGCCTAAAGGACGCCGAGCTTAAGATCGAGCAGCTCAAGAAGGAGCGCAATGGCGTCACCTTCGCCAAGTTCGAGACGGAGCGCGAGGGCTGATGAACCAGCCTCAACCCCGACTCCTAGACGGCATCAGGGGCCCGGCCGACGTAAAGGCGCTGCCGGCGGCCGATCTGCCCCGCCTGGCACAGGAGATCCGTGACGAGATCATCTCGGTCACCTCGGTCCAGGGAGGCCATGTGGGCCCCAACCTCGGCGTGGTCGAGCTGACGATCGCGCTGCACCGCGTCTTCAACACCCCGACGGACTCCTTTGTCTTCGACGTGGCCCACCAGGGCTACGTCCACAAGCTCCTCACCGGCCGCGGCGGCGCCTTCTTCGGGAAGCTGCGCCACAGCGGGGGCGCCAGCGGCTTCCTCTACCGACCGGAGAGCGCCCATGACTCCTTCGGCGCGGGGCATGCCGGGACCGCGCTCAGCGCGGCGCTCGGGATGGCCACGGCAAGGGACCTGCAGGGGCGCCCGGACCACGTGGTCGCGGTCTGCGGCGACGCGGCCTTCACCTGCGGCATCACCCTCGAGGCGCTCAACAACGTCGTGGCCTCCACGAAGCGCCTGATCGTGATCCTCAACGACAACCAGTGGTCGATCGCGCGCAATGTTGGCGCGATGGCGAAATACCTGACGCGCCTGAGCACGAGCACGACCTACAACAAGATCCACCACGACCTTGAGAAGTTCTTCACGAGTCTGCCACGCGGCCACGAGATGAACCAGCTCTGGGTGAAGTGGAAGCGCGAGACCAAGGACTTCTTCGTCAATTCCAGCCTTTTTGAGAAGTTCGGGCTGCGCTACATCGGGCCCATCGACGGGCACAACATCGAGGAGCTGCAGAAAAGCCTCGAGTTCGCCAAGCAGTGCGACGTGCCGGTGCTGATCCATGTGATCACGATGAAGGGCAAGGGCCTGGAGGCCGCGCTCAACTCACCCGAGAAATTTCACGGCGTGGGCGGGTTCGACCCGGTCACGGGCGATAGCGTGAAGCCGAAGCCCGGTACCCCCCCCGCCTACCAGGACGTGTTCGGCCAGGCGATGGTGCGCTTCGCCAAGGCCGACCCGCGCATCGTGGGGATCACCGCGGCGATGCCGAGCGGCACGGGCCTCTCAAGGCTCGCCGAGGAGCTCCCGCGGCAGTTCTTCGACGTGGGCATCGCCGAGGAGCACGCCGTCCTCTTTGCCTGCGGCATGGCGACCCGCGGTTTGCGCCCGGTGTGCGCGATCTACTCGACGTTCCTGCAGCGCGCCTACGACCAGATCATCCATGACGTGGCCCTGCAGAACCTGCCGGTGACGTTCTGCATGGACCGCGCCGGACTCTCCCCCAACGACGGCCCGACCCACCACGGCCTCTTCGATATCTCGTTCCTGCGGTGTGTGCCGAACATCACTCTGATGCAGCCCAAGGACGAGGACGAGCTGGTCGACATGCTGCACACCTCCCTGGGCCTGGGATCCCCCGCTTTCATCCGCTACCCCCGCGGTGCGGCGACGGGGGTGACCATAAAGGACACGCCGAAGACCCTCGCGGTGGGCCATGCCGAGACCGTGCGAGAGGGCTCCAACATCATCATCTGGGCGATCGGCCCCATGGTGCGCGAGGCCGTCGCGCTCGCCGAGCGGCTCGGCGCGGAGGAAAGCCTCTCCGTGGGCGTCGTGAATGCCCGCTTCATTCGCCCCCTGGACCGCACGCTGCTGCTCAGCCAGGCCGCCGTCGTCCCTCTGATCGTCACGATCGAGGATCATGTGCTTTCCGGCGGCTTCGGCAGCGCGGTCCTCGAGGCGCTGCAGGAGGCGGACTGCGCCACGGCCATCGAGAGGATCGGCTGGCCCGACAAGTTTGTGGAGCACGGCTCCAGCATCGACGTGCTGCGCGCCGCCTACGGGATGTCGGCCGAGGACATGCACCGGCGAGTCATGGATCGCTGGCGCAGACTAAGCGCCGAGCGGGTCGAGGCCGACGCCTAACCCGGCGCAGCGCCGGCAAGCACGGCCCTCACGAACGCCTCGCGCGCGTCGATGTGGGGGTTATGGCCCGAGGCCTGAAGAGTCTCTATCCGCGCAGCCGGAAAATGCGCCAGGATCCGTGCGTGGTCCGCGGGCTGCACATAGGGCGAGCGGCCTCCCGTGATGAAGAGCGCGGGGCCCTCGAAGCGGTCGTCATCCCGCAGGGGGTTGGCCTCCAGCGCGGCCAGGGCTGAGGAGAGCACGGGCAGGTTCACCTGCCACCGCCAGCCCCCCTCCTCCGTGCGCTCGAGGTTGGTGGCGATAAACTTTCTCATGGCCCAGTCCGAGACCCGCCCCTCCAGCCTCATCTCGGCTTCGGCCCGGGAGCGCAGGTCCAGAAGGTTGAGCTCCCGCATCGCGATGAACTCCGCACGGTGGGCGGGCCACTGGTAGCCCTTGGGGGCGATGTCGACCACGATTAGGCGGCTGACTCGCGCCGGATGGCGGCAGGCAAGCAGCATCGCCACCTTTCCCCCCATGCTGTGGCCCATAAGCTCGGCCCGGGCGATCCCCCTGCGGTCGAGCCAGGCCACGACGTCGCCCACCATGTCCGAGTAGGCCATGCCGCTCGCATGGGGCGACATGCCGTGGTTGCGAAGGTCAAGGGCCCACACCCTGCGGTGGGCCGCGAGGTCCCGCCCCACGGTCTGCCAGTTGCGGGAGGAACCCAGCATTCCGTGAAGGATCACGATCGGGGGCTCGCCCTGCCCTCCCATGTCGCGCTGGAAAAGGTCCACGGGGGCAAGCTCTGGGGAGGGTGTCATGGCTCGGGGCCACCATCGTGCCCATCCGCGTCCTCGCTCCAACATTGAATTATGCACACCAAACCCTTCGAATGGGTCCGATGACCGAGACCGAGAAACTCACCCCGATGATGCGGCAGTACTTCGAGGTGAAGCGCGGACTGCCCAAGGACACGCTGCTGCTGTTCCGCCTGGGCGACTTCTTCGAGCTGTTCTTCGACGACGCCGTGGTGGCCTCGCGCATCCTCGGGCTAACCCTCACCAAACGGCAGGAACACCCCATGGCGGGCCTGCCCCACCATGCCGCCGACGGATATGTGGCCAAGCTCCTGGCGGCCGGCAAGAAGGTCGCCATCTGCGACCAGGACGAGCCCGCGCAGGCCGGCAAGCTGGTCCGCCGCAGGCTCACGAGAATCCTGAGCGCGGGGACGACCCTGGCTGCGAACCAGCTGGAGGCTGGCCGCAACCGCTATCTCGCCGCGGTGTCGCTGTCGAAGCACGGCTTCCAGACGGCGTGGATCGAGCTCTCGACGGGCGAGTTCCGTGTAGCCACGGCCCCGAGGATCGAGGACCTGCTGCCCGTCCTCTCGTCCCTCGACCCGGCCGAGCTCCTCGTCGCCGAGGGCGAGATGGACCGCTGGAAATCGGCCCCCCACGAGCAGGTCGCGCTCCATGCGCTGCACGCCTTCGCCTCCTGCCGGACGCTAACAGAGCTTCCCGCGTACCGCTTCGAGGGCGCGGCGGGCGCGCGCCTCGTGGCCGAGGCGATCGGTGTCCTCAACCTGGAGGGCTTCGGCCTGACGGCAGAGCACCCCGGCCTCGGCCCCGCCGGGGCGCTCGTCGGCTATGCGACGGACAATCTCTGCGCCAAGCCCGAGAACCTGCGCGGCCTGCGGGAGTACCGGAGCGCGCACACGCTGCTCCTCGATCCCGCCACGCTGCGCAACCTCGAGATCTTTTCCTCGGTGAGGGGCGGCCGCCAGGGCTCGCTCCTCTCTGCGATGGATTCAACCGGTACCGCCGCCGGCGCACGGCTCCTCGAGCGCTGGCTCGCCGCCCCCGTCCTCGATCTGCCGGAGATCCGCAGGCGCCACGCGCTTGTCGGGGAGTTCGTGGCGCTGCCCACCCAGCTCGCCGAGCTGCGCTCGGAGCTCGGCGGGATCCGGGACATCCCGCGCATCCTGGGGCGCCTGCAGAACCGACTCAGGAACCCGCGCGAGCTGTGCGGGGTTCGCGACACGCTCGCGCGGCTGCCGGGAATTCGGACCTGTCTGGCGGCCATGGGACCCGAGTCCCTGTCCCTGGCCGACCGCATCCACGAGATGCCGCAGCTTCGGAACTTGCTCGAGGCCGCCCTCGCCGACGAGCCCCCTGTCGACGTTGCCGAGGGGAACTTCGTTCGGGCGGGCTACGACAGTGAGCTCGACCGGATGCGAGACCTGATGAGCGGCAACAAGGCCTGGCTTGCTGACCTGGAGCGGGGCGAGCAGGAGCGCACGGGAATCCGTAGCCTCAAGGTTCGTTACACCAATAATTTCGGTTACTATATCGAGGTCACCAAGGCCAACCTTCACCTTGTCCCCGCAGACTACGTGCGCCGCCAGACCACCGTCGGCGGCGAGCGCTACGTCACGGACGCGCTGCGCCAGAAGGAGCGCGAAATCCTGCACGCCGAGGACAACGCCCTCGCCCGGGAGAAGGAGATCCTGGACTTGCTGATCGCCTCGGTTTTGAAGGAATCGGCCCCGCTGACGGCGGCGGCGGACGCCGTGGCCGAGGCCGATGTCTTGTCCGGGTGGGCCGGGATCGCAAGGGACTGGGGCTACTGCCGTCCGGTGATCGACGAGGGGGACGGCCTTGAGATCGCGGACGGGAGGCACCCGGTCGTCGAGCAGGGGTTCCGCTCGCCCGGCGCCACGCCCGGGCAGGCGTTCGTGCCCAACGACACGTCGCTCTCCTGCGATGACTCCCAGATCGCCCTGATCACGGGCCCGAACATGGCCGGCAAGTCCACCTACATCCGACAGGTGGCGCTCATCGTCCTCATGGCCCAGGTCGGCTCCTGGGTGCCCGCCAAGTCCTGCTCCTTCGGCATCGTCGACCGGATTTTCTCGCGCGTCGGCGCAAGCGACGACCTGGCGAGGGGAAACTCGACATTCATGGTCGAGATGAACGAGACCGCCAACATCCTCAACAACGCGACCGACCGCTCCCTCATCATCCTCGACGAGATCGGGCGCGGCACGTCGACCTATGACGGCCTGAGCATCGCCTGGGCGGTCGTCGAGCACCTCCACAGGGACCCGGCCCGCGGGCCGCGAACGCTCTTCGCCACGCACTACCAGGAGCTCACCCAGCTCGAGAAGCACCTGCCCCGGATGCGCAACCTCTCCGTCGCCGTGAAGGAATGGAACGACGACATCGTCTTCGTGCGGCGCGTGGTGCCCGGGGCCGCGGACCGCAGCTATGGCATCCAGGTGGCGCGCCTGGCGGGCCTGCCGCCGAGCGTAATCGAGCGCGCCAAGGCGATCCTGACCCGCCTTGAGGGCGACGACGCGAGCATCTCGCTGCCCTCGCCCCAAGCCCGGCCCAAGAGGAAGATCACGGTCGCGCCGGACGACAAGGACCAGCTCGACCTGCTCTAGGGGAGCGGCTCCTAGATTACCGGCGGCTCCTGCGCCGGGGCTTCCTGGACGTCCGCCTCCGCCGCCTCCTCAATCTCCTTTATCAGCTCGGAGACGACCCAGCGGAACGTGTAATACGAGATGGGGATCCCGATCAGGAAGCCGAGGATTGCGGCCACGGCCTTGATGACCCCCAGGCTGACATGGGCGAGGCTGAGCGTGATGCCGAGGAAGCCGCCGAGCATGCCCCCGACAAACAGTCCTACCGCCGACGTGATCAGGAAGAAGGTGATCCAGGCCTTGAAGTACCTGGGTGACGGCTTGCCGCTCATGGGTTTCGCGTCCGACGGGCCACGCCAGATCCAGACCACAAGGCGCCGGAACGCGCAACCCTTAAGGGCCGCCGGTGCTCAGACGATCTTGCAGTGAATGACGGCGTCCTCGTCGAACTGGTAGATCGCGCAGAGCCTGTGGTAGCCGTCCGCGATCACGACCCAGCGGTTCCTGCGGTCCCTGACGAGGAGAATGGGCGAGAGCGCCAGTCCCCTGCGCACTTTCTTGCGGTCCTTCTCGACGTGGAAGTTGCTGACTCCGAGGAGCGAGAGCCGGGAGGCCCTGAAGATGTCCTTGGCCTTGAACTGCACGACGGGAGCTTTCCTGAGCTTGCCGACAAGCGCAGCGACCTCGGCCTTCGTGTAGATGAGGCTAAGGTAGGAGGCGGCGGCCGGGTAGTTGTGGGGCTCCGCGTTGGGCAGCCAGCCGATGGCCGCGATGGGCACCTTGGGCGTCTTCACGGCAACGGCGCCTAAACACTCGCCACCGCACTGTGGCGCAGGGTCCAGATCTGCTTGGCCCGTGCGATCGTGTCGGCCAGCACCGAGGGTGTCAGCGCCTGCTTCGGATCGTCGCCGATGCCCTGATTCGGGCTCACGTGCGCCTCGATGCAGAGGCCGTCCGCCCCGTAGGCGACCGCGGCCAGGGCGCAGGCGGGGACATACGAGGCCTTGCCCACGGAATGCGACGGATCGACCACGACGGGAGCCCAGGTCTTCTCCTTCAGGAGCGGCGTGATGCTCTCGTCGGGATGGTTGCGGTATCCGTCCAGGCTCGGCGAGGTTCCCCTCGGGCACAGGATCACGTTCGGGTTGCCGAACGCCGCGATGTACTCGGCCGCGCAGATGAATTCGTTGAGCGTTCCCATGTGCAGGCTCCTCTTTAGGAGCACCACGGTGGCGCGCTTCGCCACGGCGCGACCGATGGCCCTCAAGAGGGAATAATTGAGCGCGTTGCGGGCACCGACCTGGAGCATGTGCACGCCGGCGTCGAGGGCCACCTGTAGCTGCTGCTCGTCCATCACCTCGGCGTCAACAGGCAGGCCCGTGCGCCTGGACGCCTCCATCAGGATCTCAATCGACTTCGAGTCGCCCTGGAAGGTGTAGGGGTTGCTCCTCGGCTTCCACACGCCGCCTCGAAGGACGTGTGCTCCGGACTCCTTCATCGCCGCCGCGGTCTCGAGGAAGTAGCCAGGGTTCTTGGGATCGATCGTGCACTGCCCCGCGATCACGAGGAGCTCCTCTCCCAGGGTCACCCCGCCGATCCTGATGCGGTGTGTCGCCAGGTCCGAGCGCCGGTCCATCAGCTTGAATGGCGACTGGATCCGGTCGATCCGCTCCACGTAAGGCAAACCCTCCAAGCGGTTGATCATCAGCTCCTCGCGCTCGTCGCCAACGATCGCGTAGATCGTCCTGACGGCGCCGATGATCGGCTGGATGGAGCAGCCGAACTCACCGACGATCGCGGTGACCTCGGCGACCTGCTCCGGAGTGAGGCGGTGGCTCTTGGGAAGTATCATGAAGGGGGGCTGGCGGCTGTGGGGAGGACAACCTGCCAAAATCGCCCCCCTGCGTCCATTCCGAACTCAGAGCGGGGCCGTGAACTCAGCGGGAAGCGGAGCGGTGGCCGCAAACGTGCCCTCGCGCCCCCTGAAGGCGTAGTCGAAGCTGACCTCCATCGAGTGCAGGAACATGCGCTTGGCGTACCCGGCCTTCGAGAAGGAGCGGTTCGCCTCAAAGTTGCCGTAGGTCCGGTCGCCCACGATCGGCAGGCCCCTCTTCGCGCACTGCACGCGCAGCTGGTGGCTTCGGCCGGTGTGCGGCTCGAGCTGGATCAGGGAAAGCCTGAGCGCACCCAGGGTAGTCCGCACCAGGGTCATCCGGCTTTCGGCCGGCAGGTTGCCGCCGCCCGAGGCCGTGCGGATGCGCCCGCCCTGCTTATTGACGCTCAGGACGTCCCTCCAGGTCTCGGCGGGCTGCCTTGGCTTTCCGAAGACGAGCGCCTGGTAAACCTTGCGCACCCTGCGCCTGCGGAACTGCTCGCGCACCGCGGCGGCGAGCTCGCCGTCGTTCGCAGCCAGGATCAGGCCGGAGGTCGCCGAATCCAGGCGGTTGATGAGCCAGAGCCTGGAGGTCCCGCCGCCGGGCGCCGGCCACTCGAAGCACTCCGCACCGCCGTCGTAGCGAGCGCGCACCAGCGAGCGCGCCTCGTCCCGGGCCTCGTTCGGGTGGGAAAGGACCCCCTCGGGCTTGTCGAAGGCGGCCAGCCCGTTTGCGTCCAGTGCAACCCTCCTGACCCCCGGGCCAAGCGGCACGGCCGACCAGAAGGCTTCGGACGCGGCGCTCACTCGTAGTAGAACACGAACGTGAGCGACTGCTCGTTGCCGAGGATCGCGATCATGTCGTCCGTCCAGTCGCCATACGGGGCCGTGTCGGTGATGGCGCTCACGCTGCTGCGCTTACCCTGCTCGCTGGACGTGGTCTGGATGTCGGTGATGCTCGAGATCTTGCCCTTTGAATCCAGGATGAAGGAGACGGTGACGGTGCTGCCCGGTGGCGGCGCAGTGGCGCTTTCCTGGAGGATGCGCTCCCACTGGATCTGGATCGCCTCGATCATCTTGTGGAGGTACGCGCCGTAGTTGCTCCACTTCGCGTCGTAGGCCACGGGCCCGATGTTGCTCGTCCCAAACTGGTTGTCCTTAAACACGGCGGGGCGGGTCTGGTAATTGTTGATCATCGCGCGCGCGCGCGGGTGCTTCGGATCGATCGCCGGCTCCATGTTTTGTGAATCCGGGTTCTGGGCGTTGGCCACGCCGTCGACCTTGTTCGGCACGGGTTTCGCCTGGTCCGGAACCTTGCCGACGTTGCTGCCAAAGCCGTCGTCGCCCGTCACCGACTTCTCGAATCCGCTGAGTGGGTTCTGCATCTGCTTTGCGGCCGTCTGCGCCTTCACCGGCTTCGACGCGTCGGGCACCGGCGGGGAATTCTCCTGGGGCTTCGACAGCATCCCGCTGACCACCTGGTTGGACTGGATGTCCTTCTTTCCATCCAGTTTCGGCGTGTCGTTGTGCTGGTCGGCCTGGGGCTTCTCCTGAGCGAGCTGGGAATTGCGGGAGCTGAAATTGTTCGTCTTGTCCGGAGCGTTGTCCGGGGCGTTCGGGTTGGCCTCGACGAACTTGTTGGGCGGGGGCGCCTTGATGGGGGGCTTGGTAAAGGCGTCCGGAGCAATCTCGATGCTGAACGTGCGCGGCACAGAGTGCCTTGCGAGCGTGGCGTGGACCGCGTCCGACCTCAGCACGTACGGAGCGGTGGCAAAAAGGAAAAGATGCACCAGGAGCACCGCCACGAGCCCGATAAGGATCGACCGCGAGTCCGGGTCCGTCCACAGGCGCACCAAGGCCTTCCTCATCGAGGAAAGGGGGCTCTGCTGTGAAAGTACGTGGGTCATCGGCGGTTGCGGGAGCAGCCAGGTTGAAGCGTGGGATCTAACCCTCTAGGACGCCACCCGTCAAAATTTGTTTCGTAGCTTCAATCGGCAGACCCATAATATTCGTGAACGAGCCGCGGGTTCGGGCGACGATCATGTCGGTGTGGTCCTGAATGGAATAGGCCCCTGCCTTGTCTAGGGTGTTCACCTTCTGCAGGTAATCCTCGATCAGGTCGTCCCCGAAGGGCTTGAATTCGACCTCGCTGGAAACCCCTTTGTCGACCCGAAGCCCCGTCGAGAGGCGGCGGAGGGCCAGGCCTGTAAATACGGTGTGCTGGCGGCCGGAAAGGCGCCTGAGCATGCGCCGGGCATCGTCAAGATCCCGGGGCTTGTTGATCGCCTGGCCGTCCAGGAAGACCGTGGTATCGGCGCCGAGGACGACGGCGTCCGGATGGCGCTGCGCCACCCAATCGGCCTTCAGGGCCGCGTTGTGGGCCACCATGACCCTGGGGTCGGTGTCCGGATCCTCGTGCTCGGTGACATCGGCGACAACCACCTCGAAAGGGATCCCGAGCTGGGCGAGGAGTTCGCGCCGGCGTGGCGAGGCCGATGCAAGTATGAGGCGGATGGGCTTCGACATGAATCTCGCATATAAAGATGCCGAAAATGTTGAAAGCAAACCCATTGGCGTTCATAATTGTCCCTTACACCTCCTCGGATGCGCCTTGGGCTTGCACAGATCAACACGACCGTCGGCGACCTCGCGGGCAACCGCGGGCGCATCCTCGACGCGTACGCGCACCTCGTCGGGCGCGGGGCGCAGCTGGTGGTCTTTCCCGAGCTCGTGACCTGCGGGTACCCGCCAAGGGACCTGCTGTTCAAGCGCCACTTTGTGGCCGACGTGCGGGACTCGCTCCGGGCGATAGCGGAGGCCGTCGGAGACGTGCCGGCCCTTATCGGCACGGTCGAGGCGAACACGACGGGATCGGGAAGGCCGTTCTACAACACGGCGGCCTTCTGCCACTGGGGCAAGGTGGTGTCGTTCGCGCACAAATGCTTGCTGCCCACCTACGATGTCTTTGACGAGGACCGGTACTTCGAACCTGCGGGCCACACCACGGTGATCGTGCACGCGGGGGTGCGCATCGGAGTCACCATCTGCGAGGACATCTGGACGCATCCGATGATCAGCACGCGCCGCCTCTACAACGGGCTCGAGCCTGTCAAGCAGCTGGCGGCGCAGAAGTGCGACCTCATGGTCAACCTCTCCGCGAGCCCGTGGAACTACGGCAAGTCCATGATCAGGCAGACCCTGGTCACCGACGCCGCGCGCGCCCTCTCCTGCCCCGTGGCCTATGTGAACGCGGTCGGCGGCAACGACGAGCTGATCTTCGACGGCCGCTCCCTCGTCAGCGGGCCGGACGGGCGGGTGCTCGCCGGCCTCGCGGCATTCGGCGAGGACCTCGCGATCGCCGACACCGCTGCGGCCCAGGCGTCGCTGGCGCCCTCCTTCGAGCAGGCCGAGATGGCCGACATCCTCGATGCCCTCAAGCTCGGCCTAAGGGACTACGCCCACAAAAGCGGCTTCCGCACGGCGCTGGTCGCCCTCTCAGGGGGAATCGACTCCGCAGTGGTCGGCGCGATCGCGGCGGCCGCCCTGGGTCCACAGAACGTCATCGGCGTCTCCCAGCCCTCCCACATCTCTTCGGAGCACTCGAGGGTCGACGCCCGGGTTCTGGCCGAAAACCTCGGCATCCGCTTTGAGACAATCGCCATCGCCGATGTCGTCGCCTCGTGCGAGGCGGCTCTCGCCCCGCTTTTTGCTGGCAGGCCGAGGGACGTCGCCGAGGAGAACATCCAGGCGCGGGTGCGCGGCGTCCTGATGATGGCCATTTCGAACAAGTTCGGGGCGCTGCTGTTGACGACGGGCAACAAGAGCGAACTGGCCGTGGGCTATTGCACCCTCTACGGCGACATGTGCGGGGGCTTGGCCGTCATCTCCGACGTCTTCAAGACCCAGGTGTACGCGCTCGCGAATTGGATCAACGCGGACGCCCGGCGAGCCGGGCGCACACCTCCGATCCCGCAGTCGAGCATCGACAAGGCGCCGAGCGCCGAGCTGCGGCCGAACCAGACCGACCAGGACAGCCTGCCCTCGTACGACGTGCTTGACGCGGTGCTCAAGGGCTACGTCGAGGAGGGGCTCTCGCGGCGGGACCTGGTCGCACAGGGCTTCCCTGACGCGGTCGTCACCGACGTAATCCGCAAGGTTGACCTCAACGAATACAAGCGAAAGCAGGCTGCGCCCGGCCTCAAGATAACCCCCCTTGCCTTCGGGGTCGGCCGGCGTATCCCCATCGTGCAGAAATACGTCAACTGATGGAATCCTCCAATGACCTCTTCGCCCGGGCGCTCAAGCTGATTCCCGGGGGCGTCAACTCCCCGGTGAGGGCCTTCCGCTCGGTGGGCGGATCCCCCTTCTTCGTCAAGGAGGCGCACGGCGCCACCCTCACCACGGCGGAGGGCCGGGAACTGATCGACTTTGTCTGCACGTGGGGCCCCGCCATTCACGGCCACAACCACCCGCGCATCCGGTCGGCGATCGCCGAGGCCCTTGAGAAGGGCACGAGCTTCGGCGCGCCCAATTCCTACGAGGTGCACATGGCCGAGCTGATTCACCGGTTTGTCCCTTCGGTGGAAAAGGTGCGCATGTGCAACAGCGGCACCGAGGCGACCATGTCCGCGATACGCCTGGCCCGCGGATTCACAGGCAGGGACAAGATCATCAAGTTTGCAGGCTGCTACCACGGCCACTCGGACTCCCTCCTGATCAAGGCGGGCTCGGGCGCCCTCACCCACGGGCACCCGGACAGCGCCGGAATCCCCCAGTCGTTTGCACAGGAGACGATCGTGGTGCCCTACAATGATCCCTCCGCCCTCGACGCCGCCTTCGCGGCCAATCCCGGTCAGATCGCCGCCGTGATCGTGGAGGGCTACCCGGCCAACGTGGGCCTCATCCTTCCCCTCCCGGGCTTCCTGTCCCACCTCAGGCAGGCCTGCACGCGCGCCGGCGCGCTCCTCATCTTTGACGAGGTCATGACGGGATTCCGACTGGCCCTAGGGGGCGTCCAGGAGATCGAGCACCTCGTGCCCGACCTGACGACACTCGGCAAGATCATCGGCGGCGGCCTGCCGGTCGGCGCGTTCGGCGGCCGCGCGGACGTCATGGACAGGCTGGCGCCGCTCGGTCCGGTCTACCAGGCCGGCACTCTCAGCGGAAACCCTCTTGCGATGGCGGCCGGGATCGCGGCCCTCGAGCTGCTCGAGGAAACCCGGCCGTACGGGCGCCTCTCCAACCTCGGCGCCCAAATCCGCGACTGCCTTCAGGACGCGTGCAGGGCCAAGGGCATCGAGGCCCAGGTGCCCCAGACCGGTTCCATGTTCTGCATCTTTTTCACCCCGACGGCCGTGCGCGACTATGAAAGCGCCCTCTCGGGCGACGCGAAGCTCTTTGCCCGGTTCTTCCACGGCTGCCTTGACTTGGGTGTCTACCTGCCGCCCAGCGCGTATGAGACCGCATTCATCAGCACCGCCCATGAAGGAGCGGCGATCGACCGCGCGTGCGAGGTGATGGCAAAAGTGATTCGCGGGCTCTGAAGCCTCGCCAACGCATCGATATGCAGACATGTTCGGGTCGCCCGCAATGGCTCGAAAATTCCTGACCCTATGCCTGATGGCGTGCACCTGCGCGGCTCGGGCGCAACCGGCATCCGCCGACATCCTGCCGCTGTCCGAGGTCAAGGCCGGTGAGCGGGGCGAGGTCTGGACGGTGTTCCAGGGCACGCAGCCGGAACCCTTCACAGTCGAGGTGACCGGGATCGTGCGCAACGCCCTTGGGCCCGGAAAGTCCATCATCCTGTGCAGGCTCACCGACCCGAGGGTTCAGAATATGGGCGCCGTAGCGGGCATGAGCGGAAGCCCCCTTTACATCGACGGAAAGTTTGCCGGGGCGCTCAGCTACCAGGTGCAGCAGTTTGAGACGGTCCGCTTCGCGGGCTTCACCCCGGCGGCCGATATGGCCGAGGTCGGCAACCGCGTCGACGCCGCCGCGTCCCCCGATCCCGGTGCTTCCCCGGCGTCGGCGGCGGCCGACAACGGTTTCCGGGCGCTCAGGCCCGTGTTTGCGCTCGGCGGCGTTTCCCCCAGGACCGCCTCGATCGTGGCTCCCCAGTTCGCGAGCCTCGGCATTGGCGTCGTTGCCCTGGGCGGAAGCACGCAGGGCGCGGCGCAGGCGCCAGCGCCGGGGCGGCTCAGGCCGGGCGACGCGGTGGCGGTGGCCCTCGCCACCGGGGACATCTCGATTGCCGGAACGGGGACCGTTTCCAGGATCGACGGGGAGCGCGTCATCGCCTTCGGCCACCCGATGCTGGGGCTCGGCGATGTCCAGTTTCCCATGTGCTCGGCAGAGGTGGTGGCGATTCTGCCGTCCAACCTGCAGTCTGTGAAGATAGCCAACGTCGGGCCGGTGATCGGCTGCATCAGCCAGGACCGCCTGTCCGCGGTTTCGGGCCTGCTTGGGCCCGGGCCCGAGATGATCGATGTCGAGGTCGTGGCCGGCGGCAAGGCCGAGAGGACAGTCCATTTCCAGGTGGTGCAGGACAAGCACATCGCCCCGATGATCCTGCTCACGGGTGTGGCCGAGGCGGTCTTCGGCTCGGATGACCGGCAGGCGGAGGAGGGTTTCAGGATCGTGAGCACGGTGACGTTCTCCGCGACGCGCTCGATATCGAGGCAGACCGTGTTTGCTGGCCCGCAGGGCTTCCTCGCCGGCATGATCGACTTTATGGGATCGCTCGGGGCCGAAATGCAGAATCCCTTCGAGAAGGCCGTTCCGACCCGCGTCTCATTCCGCATCGAGCCGCTCGACGCCAACCCCACGGTGACCCTTGAGCAGTTCCTCGTCTCGCGCTCCGAGGTGCGCCCAGGCGACACGTTCCACGTGACCCTCGCATGGAGGAACTTCCAGGGCTCAGAGGACACCTCCACCGTGGACGTGCCCGTGGACCCGAAATGGGCGGGAAAGACGCTCGAGGTCATCGCGGTCCCCGGGCGCGTGCTCGACGAACTCACCGGCCACGGGCGGGTGTTCCGCCCGGGGCAGTTGCGCAGCTTCGACGCCTACATCGACGCCCAGAAGGGAGCCCGGCCCGAGGACGGGCTCTTCATCGCGGTGGTCGAGAAGTCCTCGCTGTTTTTCGACCAGGACGTGTCGAGTCCGGACGTGCCCGCGTCGATCCAGAGGATCGCCGGCGCATCGGACTCAACCCGCTACCAGCGGCGCGAAGCCGCCATCACCCTTTGGGAGACGCGGGTGCTCGAGGGCAAGGTTGCCCAGAGCGAATTTCACCGCACCGTGCGCGTCGACGAGTGACAACCCAGGAACCGAAGCCCATCCCCATGCCCACGATCAAAGCCCGGCTGACGTCACTCTTCGCCCTCGCGCTGACCCTCGCGGCCGCGTGCACCCTGTCGGCGGACCCCCTTTCCAAGAAGACGGAGGTCGACTTCTACCGTGACGTGTCCAGCCGCGACCTTCACGGCCTCGCAACCCGCTCGGACGGCCGACTGGTGGGTGGCCCCGTGCTGACAGACCTGGCAGGCAAATCGCCGAGCGAGCTCCTCTGGTGCCTGGAGCCGGCTGCCGGTGGAAAGTGGCTCGTGGGCGGCGGCCCCGGAGGCCGGGTTCTCGAGGTGTCGGCCGACATTGCCGCAGGCACGTTTTCCACGCGCGAGATCGCAAAGCTGGGAGACCTGCAGGTCTTCGCGCTCAAGGCGCTCTCGGACGGATCCATACTTGCCGGCACCTCGCCTGGCGGCGGCCTCTACCTCCTGAGGGCGGGCAAGGTGGTGGCACGCACGAACCTGCCCGTGGACTCCATCTTTGACCTTTCGGTCGCGCCAGACGGAAGGACGGCGCTCGCCGCGACAGGCAACCCAGGCAGGATCTACAAGGTCGACCTTGCCAAGTTCGCATCAGCGGGGGTGTCGGCCGAGACCTTCTTCGAGGACAAACCCCTCCAGTCGCGCGGCGTGACCCTTTTCGGAGAGGCCAGCGACAGAAACCTGCGCCGGATCGCGCTCCTCTGCGACGGCTCGGTGGCGGCAGGCTCGGCGCCCAAGGGCAACATCTATGTATTCCCCGCCGGAGGGGGCGCCCCCTTCATCGCCCAAGAGAACCGCGATGCCGAGGTGACCGACCTGCTCGCCGAGCCCACGGGAGGCTACTTCGCGGCGACCGTCTTCTCGGGGGGGGAGATCCATCCGGTGCAGTCGAATGCCCAGGCGCCGGCCTCCACCGAGACCACGGTCAACCTGGTCGAGGGCGCTCCCGGGCAGAATCCGGGCCCCAGCCCCACTCCAATTCCCAATACGGTGACGCCCAGGCCCAGGCCCAGCTCCCTGGAGATCCTCGACAGCGCCCCGCAGGTAGAGCACTTCCCCGGCCGAAGCACCCTGCAGTGGTTCGGCGCCGACGGGTTCTCGGAGACGCTCGCGTCCCGCCAGGGCGTCGCGTTCTACCGGATGGTCCGCTACGGCGGCACCCTCGTGATCTCGGGCGGCGAACTCGGCGAGATAACAGGATACGACATCGAGGGGCGCCTGACGCTGACGTTCGCCGGAAGCGCGTCCTCGCAGGTGAACGCGATCCAGCCGGTACCCGGTTCGCCGGGGCGGTTCTTCGCGATTCGCAACAACCCACCCGGCTTCGCGGTCCTCGATTTCAATGCGTCCTCGCCGAGGACCGCCGAGACGAAGCGGATCGACCTAGGAACGCCGGCCCGCCTGGGCGCCCTGCACTTCAACCGGGAGCGCGACATCGAGCCGTCGCTGCTGTCGCTGTCCGTGCGCACAACGAATGCCGCCAACTCGACCGACGGGTGGAGCCCGTGGATGCCCATGACCGACCAGGACGGCTGGCGTGGCCAGGCGCCGGCAGGACGCTATGTGGAACTGCGCCTGTCGCTGGCCGCATCGTCCAAGCCGACGCTGCAGCTGGACAAGGCGTCGGTCTACTTTCTCACGCAGAACCACCGCCCGCAGCTCCAGGACTTCAGGGTCCTTTCGCCCAACTTCGCAATCGTTGTACCGCCCGAAACGGCATCGCCGGTGACGACCACCGTGGGCCAGCTCATGCAGTCCGCGGATCGCGACGGCGAACGCCGCCACACCACGTTCATGGCAAGCCAGGTGTATTCCTCTCCGGGAACGCGCGTGGTGTTCTGGACGGTGAACGACCCCGACGGCGACAACCTGCTTTACACCTTCTCGATCCGCCACGACGGGGACCCCGAGTGGACCGACATCGCTGTGGACAGCAAGGACTCGTTTGTCCAGTTCGACACGCTCCACCTCAAGGAGGGAACTTGGTTCACCCGGCTGACTGCGAAGGAGACGGCCCCGAGGCCGACTGCTGAGCGTCTTTCTGTGACGTTTGAGACCGATGACCTCGTCGTCGACCACACGGCGCCCGACATTGAGGAGGCCTCGGTCAAGCGAGAGGGCGGGAAATTGATCGTGACGATACGGGGACGCGACGCCCTTTCGCTGCTGGACAGCGCGGAATTCACGTTCAACAACGGCGCGCATGAGGTCGTCGAGCAGCCTCTGGACGGCATCCTCGACGGCAAGGAGGAGACCTTCGTCCTTGAGCTGGCGGCGGAGCGCGTCGCGGGCGCGACGTCGGTGGAGGTCACGCTCTACGACTCCGCGGGAAACGGCGCCACCCGGCGGCTTCCCCTCTAAGGGACGTTGCGTTCAAGCCCGCGGGTGGGCCTTGGCGTAGACGTCCTTCAGTCGGGCGATGCTGACGTGCGTGTAGATCTGGGTCGTGACGAGATGGGAGTGGCCGAGGAGTTCCTGCACGATCCTCAGGTCCGCACCGGCGTTGAGAAGGTGCGTCGCATAGGAGTGGCGCAGCTTGTGCGGGGTCAGGTCCATGGGCAGGCCGGCCAGGCCCAGGTGGCGCTTGAGCATGAGCTGGACGGCCCGCACCGTCATTCGGCCGCCATCCGGGTTGCAGAGGACGGGATCGGCGCCGCCTTGGCGCTTCGAGAAATCGTCGCGGAACTTGGCGAGCACCGCGCATGCGACCCGGCCCAGCGGGCACACACGCTCCTTGCGGCCCTTGCCCATCACGCGGGCAACGCCCTCACCCAGGTCCACGGACCCGTGGTTGAGCCCGACCAGCTCGCTCACACGAAGACCCGCGCCGTAAAGCAGCTCCATCGCCAGGCGGTCGCGCCATGCCGTGAACGCGTCGCAGCCCCCGTTGTCGAGCAGCCGCTGCGGGCTGGAGAGGAGGGTCCTCACCTGCTCCTCGGTGAGGAACTGCGGCAGGCGCCTCTCGAGCTTCGGCAGCGGTATGCCCGAGAATGGGTTTCCCTTCAGGCGGCCCTTGCGCATCCAGAACTTGCAGAACGACCGCAGTCCCGAGACATGGTTGTGGAGCGTCCGGCGGCCGTAGCGGCGCTGGGCCTCGATGACGAAGTCGCGCACCTCCCGGGGGCCAAGGGCGTCAATTCCCGCGGACCAGAGCCCGGACGAGGCGAGCCACCGGTAGAAGTCCTCGAACGCCGTCCTGTAGTTGCGCGCCGTATAGGGTGAGCACCGGCGCTCCCGCTCCAGGTGCTCGCCGAAAGGCGTCCACCACGAGGAGACCACCGGCTCAGGCAGAGGCGCGGGCTTGCTGGACGCGTCTTTCGACATTGCGCTTGAGGCCGTCCGCATGGAGCCGCAGGCAGCCCTCGGGGTCGAGCCCCCTGGACTGCGCGGCGGCGGCGAGCTCGAACAGGGCCTTGCCGAGGCTCTCGGGGTCCAGAGTGCCAGCAAGGCGGGCGACCGCGGCGGCGTCAGCGCCGGACTCGGCGACAAGTCCCTTCTTCGAAATCTGCTTCCACACGGACTCCGCATACATGAGGGACGGAAGGCGCGGGGGCATCTCCTTGAAAAGGCTCGTCTGCACGACGCCCTTGGCCTGCTTCTCCTTGGCCTTGATCTGCTCCCACTGGGTGAGGACCTGCTCGGAGGTTTCGAGGTGCCCCTCGCCAAAGACATGGGGATGACGCCGCACGAGCTTCTCATTCACCTCGCGCGCCACCTCCTCCAGGTCGAAGTGCCCCGCCTCCTGCGCCAGCTGCGCGTGGAAGATCACCTGGATCAGGACATCCCCAAGTTCCTCCCGCATGTGGGGCATGTCGGCGCGGTCGATCGTGTCGAGCAGTTCGCTGCACTCGTCTATCAGGCAACGCGCTAGGCTCCCGTGGGTCTGCTCCTGGTCCCAGGGGCAGCCGCCCGGTCCCCTCAGCCGGGCGATGGTCTGGCGAAGCTCGTCGATGGCGCTCATGGTGCGTGAGGATGGCCCCTTTTTGCATGTGCTGACAAGGATTCTGGTCTGGTTTTCGAGCTCAGGGTATGTTTCGTGGTGGGGATGCCGGACAAGCTCACAGAGATCATGGAGTCCAAGCGCGCGGAGATCGCACCGCGGGTGCGGGCGGTCAGCGAGCGCGAGCTCTCGCGGCTGGACGCGTCCCTGCCAAAGCCCGTGCCGTTCGCAGCGGCCCTGCGCAGGGTCGACGGAAAGCTTTCCGTGGTCGCGGAGATCAAGCGCCGTTCGCCCTCGGCCGGTGAGATCGCCAGCGGGGCTTCTTCGCTCGACCAGGCAAGGCGGTACAGGGCCGCCGGGGCCGACGCCCTGTCCATTCTGACGGACGAGAAATACTTCGGGGGGAGCCTCGAGGACCTGCGGGGCGTGTCGGAGCTCTTTCGAAAGGAGCCACCGGGGCCTCCGTGCCTACGCAAGGATTTCATGGTCCACCCCATCCAGGTGCTCGAGGCCCGCGAATCAGGGGCGAGCGCGATCCTCATCATCGTGAGGGTGCTCACGGACGAGGAGATCCGCGTGCTGCACGGGGCCGCCCGCGCCGCCGGCCTGGCAGCCCTTTTCGAGGTGCACTGCGAGGACGAGATCGGACGGGCTGCGGTCCACGGCGCCGAGATCATCGGCGTCAACAACCGGGACCTTTCCGTGTTCAAGACAGACCTGGCCCTGAGCGAGCACCTGATCCCGCTGTTTCCGGCGGGGGTGATCGCCGTCAGCGAAAGCGGCATCCATACGGCCGCGGACGCCGCGCGGGCGAGGCGGGCCGGTGCGCAGGCGGTGCTCGTCGGGGAGTCCCTGATGCGCTCGGCGGACCCGGCGGCGCTCATCGGGGCGTTCCGCAGCGCCTGAGGAACCGCCCGATGGCCCTCACCCCAACTGAGACCCGCGACCTGCTCGCAGGCCTTGGCCATGTCCCCAGGCGGGCGCTGGGCCAGAATTTTCTCGTGGACGGGAACATCGTGCGCAAGTCGCTCGAATTGGCCGAGGTCCACCAGGGCGACTGGGTGGTCGAGGTGGGACCCGGGCTGGGAACCCTCACAGGCGCGCTGCTCGAGGCCGGGGCGTCGGTGTGGGCCGTGGAGAGGGACCGCGCCCTGCATGCGCACTTGGCAGAGGGGCTCGCGGTGCGCTTCCCTCAAACTCTCCACCTGGTAGAGGGCGACGCTGTGGAACTGCCGCTGGCAGGCATTCCCCCCGAGATGGCCCAGGGATGCAAAGTGGTTGCGAACCTGCCCTATGCCATATCGACGCCCTGGATGGACGCCGTGCTTTCGGGGCCCCTGCCGTGCCGGATGGTGCTGATGCTGCAGCGGGAGGCGGCCGACCGCTACGGTGCACCTGAGGGCGGGCGCAGCTTTGGGGCGATCTCGATCTTCCTTCAGGCAGCCTACAACACGGCCCCGGGGCACCGTGTGAGTGCTGCATGCTTCCATCCCAGGCCCGACGTGGACTCCACGCTTCTTAACCTGGTGCGGAAGAGTGACCCCTACGTGTTCAGCCCGGAACACAAAGCCATCGTGCGGCGCTGTTTCCAACAGCGACGCAAGCAGATCGGCGCGGTGCTGAGGGAGGCCCTGCCCGGACGGGCTCAGGAATGGCTGGAACTTCTCCTTGCGGAGGGATTCTCAAGTACCGTTAGGGCTGAGGCGATACCGGTGCCCGTCTGGATTAGGGTTGCGGGTGCATCAGGCGCGACTTGAAAGCCCCCACAAATCTGGCATCCTCATCGCTCGAAAGATGTTCCGCTCCTTCACCGCAGTTCTAGCCGCCGCCGCCGCATCCGCATGCATGGCCCAGACACCGCCGCCCTTGGTGGGCACTGTCGAGGCCGGCGTCTACACGCCCCTAAACGGTTCCTTCAAGATTGAGGTTCCGGTGCTGCCCGAGCTAGGTGGCGGCGTCCACGACACGGAGAACGTCGTGACCTTTCGCGACAACTTCGGCCTGCTGATCACGATCGCGGCGTTTCCCCAGGACGCCACCCAGCGCTGGGAGCTGTCCACCCGAGGAAACAAGGACTACCTGATCTATTTCTTCACCAATTTTGTTCTGGCGGACTTCAAGCGGTTCTTCCCCAACGCACAGCTGGAGAGCGCAGGCTACTCGGCCGACTTCATGGAGGGCGCACTGTTCACCTACGTGCTGCTTCCCGGCGGCTCGTCGTTCGCAGACCGAGAGGTGTTCACCCAGCCCGGCACAGGACCCGTCGCGAAACGAGGCAACCTCTGCTTTGTGAAGAATGGCTACACCTTTGTGATCAGCTCCGAGCTCTCCGAGCGGGTCACGGAAGGCAGCCGCTACAACAAGACATCCGACCAGGAAAACCAGATCCTGCGCCAGCGCCTCCTTGGCGTCACCAAGAAGATGCAGTTCCCAAAGCCGCGCGAGGCCAAGCAGCCCTAGCCAATAGGCCCGCCCCCTGGCATGTCCCCAAGCCACCTCGTCATTTTCCTGCTTGTGGGCGCGCTTGCGGGTTGGTGCGCCGGCCTGGTATCGAAAGGCAGCGGTTTCGGCCTAATCGGCAACATCATCGTGGGCGTTATCGGCGCCTTCATCGGCGAGTTTGCCTTCGGACTGCTGGGAATCGTGGCCTACAGCTTCGTGGGCAGGTTCCTGTTTGCACTGATCGGAGCACTCGTCTTCATCCGTCTCCTGGGCTTCATCAAGAAGTGAAGCCCAGGCGGTGGGATCACATGTGCGCGATGATCGCGCTGCCGAACTCGGAGCACTTGATCTCGGTAGCGCCCTGCATCTGGCGCGCGAAATCATAGGTGACCTTCTTGGCGCCGATGGCCCCGTTGAGGCCCTTCAGCACCAGATCGGCCGCCTCAGCCCATCCCATGTAGCGCAGCATCATCTCTCCCGAGAGAACGACGGAGCCGGGGTTGACGACGTCCTTGTTGGCGTACTTGGGGGCGGTGCCGTGGGTGGCCTCGAAAATGGCGTGCCCGGTGATGTAGTTGATGTTGCCGCCTGGGGCGATGCCGATGCCGCCCACCTGTGCCGCCAGCGCGTCCGAGAGGTAGTCGCCGTTGAGGTTCAGCGTGGCGATGACGTCAAAGTCCGTCGGTCGCGTGAGCACCTGCTGGAGTGTGATGTCAGCGATCGCATCCTTGATCACGATCCCTGCGCCGGGCTTGCCCTCGGGGATCTTGCACCACGGGCCGCCGTCGATCTCGACTGCGCCAAAGAAGTCCTTCGCCGTCTTGTAGCTCCAGTCGCGGAAGGCTCCCTCCGTGAACTTCATGATGTTGCCCTTGTGGACAATCGTGACGCTCTTGCGCTTGAACTTGATGGCATACGAGATCGCGCTGTGGATCAGGCGGACGGTGCCCGAGTAGCTGACCGGCTTGATGCCGACGCCGACCTGAACCTCGCTCGGAAAGTCCTTGGCGCCGACCTCCTTCCAGAAAGCCTCGGACTTCGCCTTCGTGCTGAAGCGGATCTTTTCGAAAGACTTAGGGAACTCCTTGGCGATGAAGTCCAGGACCTTCTGGGAGTCAGCCGAGCCGGCGGCGAACTCGATGCCGGCGTAGATGTCCTCGGTGTTCTCGCGGAAGATCACCATGTTGACCCGCTCGGGGTGCTTCACGGGCGAAGGCACTCCTTCAAACCATTGCACGGGCCGCAGGCAGACGTAGAGGTCCAGCATCTGGCGCAGCGCGACGTTGAGGGAGCGGATGCCTCCACCGACCGGGGTCGTCAGGGGCCCCTTGATGCCCACGATGTATTCCCTGAAGGCTTCAACCGTATCGTCAGGAAGCCAATTATTGAAGCGCTTGAAGCTCTCCTCGCCTGCGAAGACCTCGAACCACGAGACCTTGCGCTTACCGGCGTAGGCCTTCTCCACGGCAGCGTCGAGCACGCGCACCGACGAGGCCCAGATGTCGGGTCCCGTGCCGTCGCCACGTATGAAAGGGATGACCGGATTATCTGGGACATTCAGCCGACCGGCCGAGATGGAGATTTTGCCGCCTTGTGGGGGTGTGACGTCTTTGTAGGCCATAGGAAAACTCTAGGTGGAAGGGGCCGGGCCTCAAGCCTTGAGACGCCCGCAGAAGGCGGCGAGGCGCGCCACTCCTTTTTCAATCGTCTCGTCGCTCGTGGCGTAGCTCAGGCGCACGTAGCCTTCGGCGCCAAAGGCGGAGCCTGGAACGACCGCGACCTTCTCCTGCTCCAGAAGCCTGCCGCAGAACTCGAGTGAGGTGAGGCCAAAGGACGAGATATTGGGAAAAAGGTAGAATGCGCCCTCTGCAAGGACGCAGGTGATCCCGGGGATGGCCGAGAGGCGGGCGTGGAGCAGGCGACGGCGACGGTCAAAGGCCGTCAGCATCCTCTCGAGCGAGGCCCTCGTCTTGTCCTTCTCCCTGAGGGCCGCGAGCGCCCCGTACTGGGCGAAGGTCGTCGCGTTGGAGGAGGTCTGGCTTTGGATCTCCGCCACGGCCTTGGCGATGGCGGCGGGCGCCACGATGGTGCCCAGCCTCCAGCCGGTCATGGAATAGGTCTTGGAAAAGCCCGAAGCGATGATCGTGCGCGCCTCAGCCTCCGGGCTCAGGGTCGCGAGGCACGTCGCGCGGTGTCCGTCATACGTCAAATGCTCGTAAATCTCGTCAGAAAGGACGTAGAGGTTGTGGCGTACTGCCACCGCCATCAGCGATTCCAGCTCCGCGCGCGAGTAGACGGCGCCTGTCGGGTTGGAGGGCGAGTTGAGAATGATGAGCCTCGTGCGCGGCGTGACCGCCGCCTCGAGCTGCTGCGCCGTGAGCCTGAAGCCCGTCTTGTCGGTCGCCAGAACCGTCCTCGGCACCGCACCGGCGAGCTTCACCATTTCGGGATAGCTCACCCAATAGGGGGCCGGGATGATCACCTCGTCGCCCGGCGAGCAGACCGCCAGGATCGCAAGGTAGCACGAGAACTTGCCGCCGGGGCTGACGATAACCTGCCCCGGGGTAACCTTCAGGCCGTAGGTACCGAGGTAGCTCTCGGCGATCGCCTTGCGCAGGTCCTCTATGCCGTTCGTGGCGACGTACTTGGTCTTTCCTGCCTGCAGGGCCGCGATGCAAGCTTCCTTGATGTGCTGGGGCGTGTCAAAGTCAGGCTCGCCTGCTGCGAAGCTGCAGACGTCCTCGCCCGCGGCCGCGAGGGCCTTGGCCTTCGCGTCAACGGCAAGCGTAGGCGACGGCGAGATGTTCCGGGCCCATGAGGACAAGGGTAGCAGCGGTACGGTTGGCATCTTGAGAAAAGGAACCCACTAAAACGTCCCCGGGGGCCCAAAGGCAAGAGGGTAGCTCCGCAATCTTTCCAAGCCAGCCCCTGCCGCGGTCCCTCAGCGGGACTTCGGTTTGGCGGCAGGCAGCGCCTCGAGCGCGAAGCGCAGGAGCTCTCCGACGCTGGCGTTCTTCTTCTTGGCGTAGCGCTTCAGCATCGCGCGCTGGTTGGCACCGAGCCTGACCGAAAGCTGGCGGTGCGGATCACGCGCGGGCTTGCAGGCCTCAAAGTCGAACTTGTCGATCGCCATCCGCACCACCTCGCTCGCCGTTTTCAGGCCATACTTGCGCCGTCCGCTGTCGATCTTGGCGATCAGGGATGTCGGCAGATCGAACGTGAGGGGAGCCGAAGCGGAACGTGTGGCCATGACATTATTGAGTCCTGAACTGGGGGATGAGCAGGCACCCGAGAACGTCCCGTCGCAATGAAATTCTTCGATTAGGACTCACTGCGTGATGCGCGTGACCTGGTCGGCCGACGGGCGGGCCGCCGGAGCACCCAGCCGAGAGGGGTCAAATACCGCCGGATCGGAGGGAGTGCCGACCGCTATCGCCGTCAGCGTCAGCCGGGTCTTGTCCCTTGTCACCTCGTTCCGGACGTCCACATCCTTGGGTATCCACCTTGGGCCTACCTTACGTAGTTCCAGCAAAGAGAGGGTCTTAGCGACGGTCCCGTCTCCCCTGAGGGTCTCGGATTGCTCCAGCGCGTCGTACTGGGCGTCCAAGTACGCCCTGACCGCCCGCACGCCCGAGGCTCCCGCAGGAAAGTCGGCCGGTGCCGTCAGCAGGTATACGTAGGCCTGCCTGCCGCGGATCCGCTCGACACCCACGAGCTCGGAATCGAGCCAGTAGAGGTAGGGCATCGGAAGGAGGTCGAACGGGGCGATATCGAGCCCCGTGATGAGGGGCTGCATCAGCGCCTGCGGGCTCGGCGTTCCCGCGCCCGCACCGTCAGTAATCCAAATCTGAGGATCCGGGCCGCCCTGGATGAGGATGCGGCGGGTCCCGCCATCCTTGGCCCCAAAGACCTCAAAGCGGGTGATGGGGCCGCGTTCGTTGCGCGCCCCCCAGAACCTGCCGTGGTAGAGGAGCTCGGCGCCCCGGCGCGGCATCTGCCTCAGGTCGAATTCGGCGTAGGTCGGCTCGACCCACACGGACCTCCTGAACTGGTCAAGGAAGGCGGCGGCTTCGGCCTTGCTCGGCGCCTCGGCGCGGCAGGGGGATGGGCTCCACAGGCAGGCCCCGATCACGACCCCAAACGCCGCCGCTCGCAGGGGTCTAAACCCTATCCGACGGACGGGCAGCTCGCGCGAGCTCTTCAAGAGCCACTTAGGGCTTCTTCGCCGGGGTCGGGGCCGTGTTGGCCGGGACCGCGACTGCCGCAGGCGTCTTTGAGGCCGCGGGGACCAAGGGGGCGGAAATGGCAGGGAGGGCGGCGTTATCCGAGGCGACCGCGTGCTTGCGCTCGTAGATGCGCCCCAGGTACAGCGCGAAGCTCAGGACGAAAAAGACGATGGCCGCGTTGATTGTGGCCTTGCTGAGGACGTTGCCGGTGTCGGCGCCGAACGTGGCCTCGGCCATTCCCCCGCCCATGGCGGCGCCCATGCCGCCGTCAGACTTTGCTTTCTGGGCCAGCACCAACAGGATAAGAAATATCGACGTCAGGATAAGGACGAACGTGGAAATGCCTAGGAGGATGCTCATTTCGAGGAAGGGTCAGCCAAGCAGAACGGGGCCAGCCTTGTCAATCCAGTGCTTCACACCGCGTCGGGTCTCTCGATCCCGAGCTTTTCAAGCAGGCGGTGCAGGTCGTCGTTGCCCCGGTACTCGATGACGATCTTCCCTTTCTTTGGGGTGTGAAAGACGGCCACACGGGCTCCCAGATACGACGTGAGCCTCTTCTGGATGTTGTCCACTGCGGCCGCGTCCCGCGGCGCCAAGGCGCGCGACCTGGGCCTTGCCGAGCCCGTCACCTTGCACGCCTGCCCGAGCTTCTCGGTCATGCGCACGCTCAGCCCCTGCTCGATCACCCGGCGCGCGAGCACCGTGCGGTGCCCCTCATCCTCGACTCCGAGCAGGACCTTGGCGTGCCCCACACTGAGGAGGTCCTTCGAAATGTAGCCCTGAATCTCGGCATCCAGAGAAAGCAGGCGCAGCGTGTTGGCCACGGCTGCCCGGCTCTTGCCCACGCGCTCGGCGGCCGTCTCCTGCGTGAGGTCAAAGTCGCGCACCAGGCTGGCGTATCCCAGAGCCTCCTCGATCGGGTTCAGCCCCTCCCGCTGCAGGTTCTCGATGAGTCCGATCGAAGCCGCAGAGGCGTCGCTCGCCTCCACGACACGCGCAGGGATGGTTCGGATCTTCAGGAGCTGGAAGGCGCGCCAGCGGCGCTCGCCCGCGATCAGTTGGAACTTGTCGGCGTGCTTGCGCACCACGATCGGCTGCAGGAGCCCCTCGCTGCGGATGCTCTCCGCAAGCTCGGAGAGCTGCTCTGCCGGGATCTCACGGCGTGCCTGGTAGGGGCTCGGCTCGACCAGGTGCACCTGGATCTCCATGTACCCGGGCGCCTGGGGAACGTGGGTTGCGGGTGTGGCCGAGGCGGCGGGAGCTGTGGAGTGTGTCTTCGCCGCGGAGATCAGGCCGCCGAGTCCGCGGCCAAGACGGGATTTTTGAGGGGATGCCATGATGTAAAGGTCCTGGGCTCGCGGGCTACTTGCCGCCGGGGATGAAGAGGACCTGCCCCACCTGGATGCGGGAGGGGTCCGCGAGCTTGTTGGCGTCGATGATGTCCTGCACCTTGGCGCCGGTTTTCTTCGCGATGAGCCCCACGGTGTCGCCCTTTGCCACCGTGTAGCTCACACCCTCCTTTGGGTAAGAGTCGCCAAAGGCGGTTTTCGCCGGCTCCGCCGCCTGGACCGCTGGCCGCGCCTGCACCGGGGGCGGCGACTGCCGGGACAGGGCGTCCAACGCCGCGTTCGTCTGCTTCGCCAGACTCTCCATCTGCCGCGCGACCTGCTGGAGAACCTGGTTCTGGGACGACTCAACCGCCGTCTTGATCGAGGCGTTGAGGTCTGCCACCGCGCCGTTGAGCTGGGCCATCGTCACGACATCGTGCCCGCTGTCCATCGCGGCAACCTTGGCCTTCAATTCAGCATTCTCGTGTTCAAGCTGCTCCACCCGCAGCGTCAACTCACCCAGGCGCTGGGAGATCCCGCGCACATCCTCGTGAAGGTCCGCTATCTCGGCCTGCGCCCAGGCACGCGGAACGGCCAACATTAAAACCAGCGCGGCTCCGATGGGGGCGGCAAAGGGGAAAAGGGACCTGCCAGGCATCAGGGCGCAATCTGTCCAAAAGCCCCCCCGAAAACAAGCGGCATGTGTCGGCCGCTCAGCGGCCAAACGGCGCTGAGGACACCAGCTCGGGCATCGGACGCGAAGGGATCACCGTGTGGGGCGGTATCGGGAAACCCCTCTGGAACTCGGGGGCGGCGAGCATCTTGCCGCCCGGCCTCTGGAGCCGGCGCACGCGCAGGATGCCGGAACCCGTCATCACAAGCAGTCCCTCAGAGTCCGCGAGGTTGACGGTGCCCGGGCATCCAAAGGATGAGCCGTAAAGGGCCTCCGCCTGTCCCAGCTTCACGGGAACGCCAAGGATCTCGGCGACAACAGACGGCCACGGGTTGAGCCCATTGATCCTTGCCGCAAGCACTTCCGCGGAGGCCGTGAAATCGACGACCGCGTCCGTCTTCGCCAGCCTGCGGCAAAAGGACGCCTTCGACGCATCCTGCGCCGCAAACTCGAGCTCTCCTCGCGCCAGCCTGGGCAGCGACCTCTCGACAAGGGGAATGGCGGCAAGCGCCAGCCTCTGCTCGACATCCAGTGCCGTGTCGAGCCGGCCGATCGGCACCTGCTCCACGTCCGCCACGGGGCCGGCGTCGAGCTCGCGAACGATCCTCATCAGCGCCATGGCCGTCATCCGCTCGCCCGAGGCGACCGCCGACTGGATCGGCGAGGCCCCTCGATATTTCGGCAGGAGCGAAGCGTGGAGGTTGAGCGTTCCCAGGCGCGGAAGCGCGATCAGGGGGTCGCGCAGGATGTGGCCATAGGCGACGACGAGAACGACGTCAGGCCGCAGCGCGGCGATTCTCTCCATGAACGCGGCATCGAGCTTTTCCGGCTGGAGAACCTCCAGCGGGCGGGCGGCTGTCCAGGACTTAACCGGGTTCGGCCTCATCTCCTGGCCCCTTCCGGAGGCGCGGTCCGGACCGGTCACGACGCCGGCCAAGCGGGCGACACCCTCCCCCTTACCGGCCAGCCAGTCCAGGAGCGGAAGCGCGATCGGGTCCGATCCCATGAAAACGAGGCGCAGCGGGTCGGACATCGGGTTCACCTCCAGCCGCTTCGGTCGACATCGTCGCCCCGGGGCTTGCCCACGAGCTCAAACTCGACGGGGCATCCGCTCAGGTCGAATTCCTTGACGAGCCCCGCCTCAAGGTAGCGACGGTAGCTCTCCGTCAGGCGCTCCTCCCGGTTGCAGAATATCTTCACCCGGAACGGCCGGTTCCCTGTCTGGGTGGCGTAGTAGATCTTGAAGCGCCTCGCGCCGATCGCCGGAGGCGGCGTGCGCTCTGCCAGCCGCGAGAGCGTTTCGTTGAGCCTCGCGGTGGGCAGTTTCTTGTCGAGGGTGCGGTGAAGCTTCACCGCGGCGTTCAGCATGCGGTCGACCTCGAACCCGCTGACGGCCGACACGAAGATGAGGGGCGCCCCCGGCGTGAAGAACAGGCGCTCGAACAGGGCCTTCTCGTACTTTTCCCTGTAGTCGCGCTCGTTCTTCGCCCCTGGGATTCCTCCGTGGCGCCTGAACGCTTCGTGCACGAGGTCCCACTTGTTGACGATGACGGCGATTGGCTTGCGATCCTTGACCGCCTCGCCGGCGATCGCCTTGTCCTGCTGCGTGACGCCGTCGATGGCGTCCAAGACGAGGAACACGACGTCGGAGCGCTGCATCGCCTCGAGCGACCTGAGGCGGGAGAAATACTCCACCGACGACGCGAGCTTTGTCGCCGCCTTGATCCCGGCGGTGTCGATCAGGCGGAAAGGGTACATCTTGCGGTCACGGCCCTTGAACTCGAAGGGCAGCTCGATCGCGTCCCGAGTCGTGCCCGCAAGGTCGTTGACGATCAACCGGTCGCTGTGAAGGAGCCTGTTGGCGAGCGACGACTTGCCCACATTCGGACGGCCGATGAAGGAGATGCAGATCGGCCCAGGCGGGCGCTTCTGCCCGGGGCCCCCGAAGTCGACCACCGGGGCCGGCTGCGCCTCCTCCTCGGAGGGGCCCAGGCGCTGGAGAATGGCCGCCCTGAGGTCCGACTCGCCGCGCCCGTGCTCGGCGGAAACGCAGATTGGCTCGCCGAGGCCGAGGCGGGCGACCGCGCCAAGATCGGCCTTCTCATCGTCGAAATCCGCCTTGTTCACGACGACAATGACGGGCTTGCGGCCGCGCCGAAGGCGCTCGGCGATCCGCTCGTCCAGGGCGGTCACCTGGTCCAGCCCGTCGATGATAAAAAGGATGAGCGCCGCCGTATCGATCGCGAATCCGACTTGCTTCTCAGAGGCCTCGATGATCGCCGCGCTTGAGGTCTCCCCCTCCTTGAGGCCGAGGCCGCCGGTGTCCATCAGCGTGTAGCCGTCGCCGACCACGGTCGAGATGACGTCCCGGGTCACGCCGGGCTGGTCGTGGACGATGGAGATCCGCTTGCGGGCTAGCCGGTTGAACAGCCGGCTCTTGCCAACGTTGGGTCGGCCTACGATGACGACGGAGCGGAACATGGTGTCGATGTGTTGACGAACCTCTCGATCCGGTCGCATGCCTCCACGAGGTGGTCGTATCCCGTGGCAAAGCTCGCGCGCACGAATCCGCGGCCATTCTCCCCGAATGCGGTGCCCGGCACGACGGCCACGCTCTGGGCCTTCAGCAGGCCGTAGGCGAAGTCCCTCTCGTTGAGGCCCGTCGACGCGATGCTCGGGAAGACATAGAACGCTCCTCCGGGCGCGTGGCACGCAAGCCCCGCGGCGTTGAGGCGGCGCACGACGAGGTCGCGCCTACGATGGTACTGCTCCCTCATCTCCTTGACGCCGTCCTCCCCGCGGGTGAGCGCCTCGATCGCGGCCTCCTGGGATAGGATCGGGGCACAGAGCATCGAGTACTGGTGGACCTTCATCATCGCGTCGATGATCTCGGCGGGCCCGCACGCATAGCCGATGCGGAAGCCGGTCATCGCGAAGGCCTTCGAGAAGCCGTGGAGAAAGATGGTGCGCTCCTTCATGCCCGGAAAGACGGCCGGGCTCGTGTGCGCGCCGTCATAGACCAACTCCGAGTAGATCTCGTCGCTGAGCACGATCAGGTCCTTTTCGACGGCGAAGCGGGCAATCTTTTCCAAGCGCGCGCGGTCGCAGGTGCCCCCCGTTGGATTGCACGGCAGGTTCACCATCAGGACCTTGCATCCTGGCTGCCACGCCCTCTCCAGGTCCTCGGCGTTGAGAGCGAAGCCGTCCTCGGCGCGCGTTGGCACCGCGATCGCCGTGCCGTGCGAAAGCGTGACGCTCGGGTGGTAGGACACGTAGCAGGGCTGGTGGTAGAGCACCTTGTCCCCAGGGTTGAGGAGAGCGCGCAGCGCCAGGTCGATCGCCTCCGACACGCCGACCGTCACGAGAATCTCGTCCTCGGGCCGGTAGGTTAGCGTGTAGTGCCTCTCGACGTAGGCTGAAATTGCGCGCCGAAGCTCCATCAGGCCCAGGTTCGAGGTGTAATGGGTCTTGCCCTTCTCCAGGGCGTAGATGGCCGCCTCGCGGATGTGCCACGGCGTGTCGAAGTCCGGCTCGCCGATGCCGAGCGAGATCACGTCCTTCATCTTAGCGACAATCTCGAAGAAGTCGCGGATGCCCGATTTGGGCAGGCCCGCGACATGGCGTGCGATGAAGCGCTTCATGGGGACACCTTGAGCCTCTCCGTGTCCTGCGCGGGGACCTCGATCAGGAACGAACCCTCCTTGTAGGAGCGCAGCATGAAGTGAGTGCTGGTCGACAGGACCCCCTCAAGCGTCGAGAGCTTCTCGGATACGAAGCCCGCGACCCGTTGCAGGCTGGGTCCGTTGACAAAGATGAGCAGGTCGTACGCGCCCGACATCAGATAGCACGACTCGACCTCGTCGAACTTGCTGATGCGTTCGGCGAGGCGGTTGAAGCCCCCCCCCCTCTCCGGGGTCATCTTCACCTCGATCACGGCCCGCACGGCGGCTGCGGTCTCCCGGGACAGGTCCAGCACGGGCCTCCAGCCCAGGAAGATGCGCTCCTTCTTGAGCTGCTCAAGCTGGCGGCTCACCTCGGATTCGGCGATCCCGGCGACCTGCGCCATTTGCGCTGTCGTAAGATGGCCGCCTTCGATGAGAAGCTTGAGAACAGGGTTCATAAGGGCGGGCACTGTCTCATGGTTGCCCCCTGATAAGCCATCCCAAAAGAGCCTCGCCGGGATTGCATCCGGGGGCCCGATCATCCATCCGATGGGTTCGCATGTTTGAATCCCTGACCGAAAAACTGTCCTCCGCACTGCGCAATCTGCGCGGGGTCGGAAGGCTTTCAGAGGAGAACATGGCCGCCGCGCTGGCCGAGGTGCGCGCGGCCCTGCTCGCCGCGGACGTCCATTTCAAGGTTGCCCGCGAATTCGTCGAGCGGGTCCAAGCCAAGTGCGTCGGCGAGGAGGTCCTAAAGGGGGTCAGCCCCGGCCAGCAGATCGTCAAGATCATCAACGACGAGCTCGTCCAGCTTCTGGGCGCGGGATCGACCAGCCTCAGCACGGCGCGCCCACTGAAGGTCCTGATGGTGGGCCTCCACGGTTCGGGCAAGACGACGTCGACGGCCAAGCTGGGCCGGCTGCTCAAGAAACGCGGCTACCGTCCCTTCGCCATTGCCTGCGACGTCTACCGTCCCGCCGCCATCGACCAGCTCGAGGTGCTCTCCCGCCAGGAGGAGATAGGATTCTACTGCGACCGGGAGTCCAAGGACGTGCCGGCGATTGGCCGGGCAGGGCTCGCCGCGGGCCTCGCCGCCGGCGCGGACGCCCTCATCTTCGACACGGCGGGACGTCTGCAGATCGACGAGGGCCTCATCGACGAGGTGAAGCGTCTGGGCGGCGAGATCCGCCCGGACGAGGTGCTCCTCGTGGTGGACGGGGCCCTCGGCCAGGAGGCTGTCAACGTCGCAAAGGTCTTCCACGAGGCGCTCCAGCTGTCGGGTCTCGTGCTGACCAAGCTCGACGGCGACGCGCGCGGCGGCGCCGCCCTGTCGATCAAGGCGATCACCGGGACCCCGATCAAGTTCGTGGGCACCGGGGAGAAGACCGACGACTTCGACGAGTTCTACCCGGACAGGCTGGCCTCGCGCATCCTGGGCATGGGTGACGTCGTGTCGCTGGTCGAGCGGGCCAAGGAGTCCATCGACCAGGGCGAGGCCGAACGCATGGCCGAGAAGATGCGCAAGGCGGACTTCAACCTAGAGGACTTCCTCTCGCAGATGCAGCAGGTGAAAAAGATGGGGTCGATGCAGAGCATCGTGGGCATGCTCCCGGGCATGAGCGGCGTGCAACTCGGCGACAGCGCGGAGCGCCAGATGGCCCGCTCGGAGGCCATCATCCATTCGATGACGCCCCAGGAGCGCAGGAAGCCCGAGCTCCTGAACGGCAGCCGCCGCCAGAGGATCGCGAACGGTGCGGGAGTGAAAATCGCCGACGTGAACCAGCTGATCAAGCAGTTCCAGCAGATCCAGAAAATGATGAAGATGATGAAGGGCGGCAACCAGAAGAAGCTCATGCGCCAGATGGAGGCCATGAGGGGCAAGGGCGGGTTCCCAGGCATGTAGGAGCCGGAGTATCCGCCTCAGGCGAAACCCGGCCCGCCGCCCTGTCCGCCCGTCGGGTAATAGCGGGGCACCAGCCAGTTGATCAGGAGGAGGACCCCCAACCCGGGCAGGCCTGTGGACACGTTCTGCAACGCCCAGGCAAGGGGTTCCCGTCCACCTATGGCCGCCGGGAAAACGGCCGCGGCGAGCGCCGACGCGGCAATGCAGAGCAGGAAGGCAGACACGACCAGGAACCAATGGGGCGCAACGCGTGCCAGCATCGCCCTCATCGCCACGACGAAGACAACCAGCTGGAGCGTCAGCACGATGGCCCCCGAGGGTGAGGGATGGGACGTGAGGGCCCAGTTGAGCCACGGGGCCAGCAGCGCGACTCCGAGCGCGGTCGCAGGGCGCCCCACAAGCGCGGCCAGAAGCGGGGCATAGAACATCGGCAGCAGCCGGGCCCCAAGGCGCGAGTCCTGGGGTACCGGAAGGATGTGGATCATGAACGGGAACATCACCGAGAGGCTCAGCAGGATTCCGAGCTCGCGGGCGAGCGAGACCGTGAGGAAGCGGGCCGAGCGAGCGGGCGCGCCCGCCGCTTGGCCGTTGGAATCGGATGTCATGGGAGTGATGTTACCGTGGGGGCGGGAGCATTTCTCAGGGCAATCGCAGCGGGAATCAAGCGAGGATCCCGTGGGCCTCGCGCATCATCCGCCCTATCGGCAACCCGCGGGGGCAGGCCCGCTCGGCACCGGAGTAGTCGGCGACAGGCAGGAGGGCCCGGGATTCCGGGGGCAGCTCAGCAAAGAGGCCGCGCGCATCGACCGACGCCCCGTAGTGGTGGTGGTACATCAGTTGCCTCATGACCTCGGCGATGGGCACGGAGTTGCCGAGCACCGGCTCGCATAGGCGGCTGCAGCCCGCGCAGTATCCGGTGGACGTGGCTGCGGCATAGCGCTGGAGGGCCTCACGGTCCGCCTGCGCCAGGCTCGTGCGGTCGACGGCAGCCGCGATGTTCTCGTGGCAGAGCCGCATGTTCGGCATCTGGACGCACGCGACGGAAATCTGCGGGTTCTCCATCACCACCTTCAGCTTCGCCTGACCGGGAGTGAAGCCGCGCGCGGTCAGCGGCGCCAGAAGGGCCGCCTCCTCGGGGCTGTCCTCGCCGGAGCGCTTGCCCTGGGTCTTCATCGCCGTCAGGCCGATCCCCGCCCTGCCGCAGGCCTCGACGGCCGCCATCATGTCGGGCTCGTGCATGATTCGGTAGTTGTAGGTGAAGAGGATCCCGTCGATCCATCCAAGCTTGGCCGCATCCGAGAGGCATTGCGGCATGTTGCTGTGGGTGCTGAAGCCGAAGAACTTGATGCGCCCGTCCTTCTTTGCCTGCTCGCTGAACGCCCTCGCGTTGGCCGTGTTGACCTCGGAGATGTCGCTGATGCCGTGGCAGAGGAAGAGGTCAACGTGGTCGGTCTTCATCCTCTCCAGGGACTCGTCAAGAGACTGGCGGAAGTTGGGTCCGTGGGCCTTTGTCACGATAAACAGCTGCTTGCGCGCGTCGGGATTCCTCTCGAGGAACATACCGATGCCGCGCTCGCTGCCGCCCTTCTCGTACACGGCGGCGGTGTCCCAGTACGTGACGCCTCTCTCGAGGGCCTGGCGCAGGATCACCTGATTGTCGATGATGTCGAACATGCAGCCGAGACCGATGATCGGCACGTCGACGCCGGTCTTCCCGTACTTTTTCTTCGGGATGGCAAGCTGCGGTCCGGAGGCGCCCCAGGCAAGCGAGGGTGCAAGGAGCGCGCCGAGGCCGGCGGCCCCCGTCGTCGCCAGGAAGTCCCGGCGGGAAATCTTACCTTCATTCGTTTTCATGGCGTAAAAGCACGGCGTGGCTGCGCTCGCGGGACTCGTTGTCCGCGGTCACCCGAATGGCGCGAAGCCCGTTCATCGGGCACTCGTGCTCGCAGACCCCGCACCCGATGCAGCGCGCGGGGTCGACCACCGGCCGCTGAAGGTGCACGCTGGCACCGTCCCGCGTCACCTGGACCACCTCGTCGAGGTGGATGGCCTTAGGGGAGACGGGGCAGATCTCCTCGCAGACGATACAGGGACGCTCCATCGCCCATGGCAGGCAGCGTCCCCGGTCGACATACGCGAGGCCGACGCGGATGGGCCCGGCCGCCTCGAACTCCCCCCTGCCCGTCCTCTCGTCGAGGGTGAGCGGCCGGATGGCGCCGGTCGGACACGCATGACCGCAGGCAATGCAGTTGGCCTGGCAGCCGCTCCTGCCCTCCCGGTTGTTCATCCTCGGCGTCCAGAGCGCCTCCCAGTCCGACGACAGCCCCGAGGGCTGGAGGACATTGGTCGGGCAGACGCGGATGCACTCGTCGCACTTGATGCACCGGGCGAGAAACTCCTCCTCTGAGACGGCACCGGGCGGGCGGATGATGCCCGCCTGCCAGTCGCCCGCTGTCGAGCCCCCGAGGCGCGCAAGCGGCGCCACCGCGAGCCCAGCGGCCACCGAGACCATAAAGTCCCTGCGGGAGATCCCCGGCGTGGCGATCTCCCCTCCCGGCGACGGCCGCGCCCCGTAGCCGATAGGCTCGCCGGAGGGACAGTCGTCCAGGCAGTTCATGCACATGAGGCAGTCGCTGTGGCGGACCGGGCCGATGGGGTTGCACGCGCCGGCGCAGTTCAGGTCGCACAGCCCGCAGTCGATGCACTTGCTGCGTCGGGCGCCGATGCCCCACGGGGCATATCGGCCGAGCACGCCCAGCAGGGCGCCCAGCGGGCAGATGAAGCGGCAGTAGAAGCGGGGCACCACGATGTTCAGGAGCACGAACACGAGGAATAGGGCGCCGATCAACCCTGCTCCGGAGTAGAAGCGCCCTGCCCCGAGGCCCTTGCCCGTCAGCAGGTCCGCCATGGACAGGACCACCAGATTGAACGAACGGCTCACCAGCGGGATCGGGTCCAGCAGTCCGGTCTGGAGCGTCGCAAGCGAAAGCCGCCCCACAGGCACCGCGGCCGCCGCAAGCAGCAGCGCCAGGAGGGCATATTTGAGCGCCTGCGCGGGATGGTAGCGGTTCGCCGCCATCCTGACCTTGAGCGGGCGCGCCCGCTGTGACAGCCACCCCACAAAGTGGTGGATCGTGCCGAAGGGGCAGATCCACCCGCAGAAGACCCTGCCCAGCAGGAGGGTGAGCACCACGACCCCGAGCGCCCAGGTCAGGCCCGTGTAGAGCGAGCGCGTCGCGAGCGCCGTTCCCACCGCCACCAAGGGGTCAAGCTGCAGAAACCAGCTTATGGGCCAGCCACGCCACTGCCAGAGGCGCGTGCCGACCGCCGTGGCCACGCACAGCCAGGCGAACAACGCGAAGAAGAAGGCCTGTGCAATGCGGCGCGTGGTGGAGATGCGCATGGCTTCAGGAGGTCGCGGACACCCTGACGGGGTGCAGCGACTCGTAGTCCACGGTTCCCAGCCCCTGCTTCGCCGCCCCCACAAGGTAAGGGATGTCCCGGAAGCTCCTTTCAAGGAGCGTCGCCCCAAAGGCGTCGGCCGCCACCGGGTCGGTGCTCACGATGAGCGTGCTGGTCGCCTTGAGGTCCGCGAGTGAGCCGCCCGTGGGGCCGTTGGCCATCATGCTGTCGGTGCCGTCGAGCACCACGAAGGTCGGCCTCACCATCGCCGCCAGCTCGACGATGATCCCGTCGATGTCCTGGTGGAACTGGTTGCGGCGGCCGCCGAGCAACCCGTACCAGTTCTTCATCGTCATCGAGGCACCGGCCCTGTGGTGGCTCTTCACGGGAGCAACCCCGATCAGCTTCGTGATCCCAGAAAAAGGCTCGTCGAGCACGGGCCAGTCCCGAATCAAATGGCCTCCGGGAAGCGTGCCGCTTCGAAACGAGCCCGGGCCCGGCACGTAGAGGTCGGCGCCCGCGGCGCGAGTGGCGCCGCCGATCCCCGTGAGTTCGAAGCAGCTCTCGGGCGCGTTGATCGGGTTGTCGGTAACGACCACCGAGGCCGCGCCCGCGGCGCGGCACTGGCGGATGATCTCGGTGAGAAGTTCGGGGTTGGTGGTTGCCCCGAGGAAGGCCGGTGTCGCGAAGGCCGCATTCACCTTCACGAGAACCTTGTCACCTCCCGTGATGAAGCGCCCCATTCCCCCCATGGCGGCCAGCGCTCGCTGGAGCATGGCCGCGCGATCGCGTCCGGTCGCGATCGCCATCGCGGGCCCGGGGGCACTTGGGCCAAAGTACCTGCGCGCGTCCCGGCTCACGACGCGGCTAAAGTCGCCCGGAGGATGCCGGTTCAGGAGCCAGGCGCCCAGCGCGGCTGTCGCGGCAACGCCGGCCCCGGCCTTCAACCCGCGCTTCAGGAACTCGCGCCTCGTTGCGGCCGGTCCAATGTTCGGCGGGGGAGGGTTCATGGGTGCTGGCCGGAAACGCGGCTGCGTATGATTCCCAACCAACGCAGGGCTGTCTCGCGGTCGGGGGCCTGGTGCACCCCGACCAGGTAGGGCCCGACGGCGGCGACCGCCTCGAAGCGGCCCTCAAGAGCGACGATGCCTGCGCCCGACGGGGCCTCGTCCGCCTTTCCGCCGCAGTCGTCCACAAAAAAGGCGAGCAGGTCGCGCGAGGCCTTTGCCGAGTCGGCCTCGGACGGACGCCTAGCGGCGAACAGCGTGAGCTCCGACGTCCCCTCGCGGTAGCGGGCGACAAACACGTCCCTGAGCCCGTCGAACCCGAAGACGTCCGAGGGAACGAGAGCGATGCTGTCGGCGATGAGCCCCACCTGGGGAAAGAGCGCCTTCTCGGCCCCCACGTCCGCATGCTCGGCCACCTTCGTCGCACCGGCGTAGGCTTGCGCCACGGACTGCGCCGCGTGCATCACCTGCTCCGAGCGCTCGGAGCCCACCAGCTCGACGTAGTACCTCCCGAGCACCAGACACAGTTCGTTTTCTGCCTGGTAGCTGTAGTCGGCGACACCGGCATCCGCAGCGCCTGGGCGCCGCTGCGAGCTGAAGACCGAATACGCGTTCGAGGGACTGCCCATGTCGAACACGAACATCTCGAGCCACGCCGCAGAGCCGACCGCAACCTTAAGCCGCTGCGAGGCGAGCGAAAGGAAGCCCGCCGAAAGATAGAGGTCAGCCTTGCCGTCGATCTTGTCCGAGAGGCTCGTTGGAGTGAATGCCTCCGGGGCGCCCATCGACGAGATGCCTTCAGGCCAGCTGCGGAGCAGGTCCTGGGGCGCCTTCGCTGCCGCTGCGGGCCCCCCCATCGTGGCGACCGTCACCGCAGGGTCGAAGTTCCTCTGCTGGAGGAACAACCAGACGACCACAGCTGCGAGCACAGCGAGCACGCAAGCGGAAACCGCCTTTTCCCCCGCGCCCGGCACCCTCGCGTTTGAATGGTACATGCCCACGGGTGGCACTGCCAACCGTTACCCGTTACCATATCGCCGGATGATTGGGGCCATGGCGCATGGTTTGGCAAAGAAACCGCATAAATTGCGCCCTCACGGGCGCGGTCCGCCCTGCGCCACGAAGCCTTCCGGGCCCCCGGCACAAGACCCGTCAGGAAAGCGGCTTGAGCCCCGCCTCGATCTCCGAACGCCGTCCCTCGAGGAATGGCGGCAGAGCAAGGCGGTCGCCCATGGCGTCCTGGGTCTCGTCGACCGCGAAGCCCGGTTCGTCGGTGGCGATCTCGAACAGGATCCCGTTGGGCTCCCTGAAATACAGGCTCTTGAAGTAAAACCGGTCGACGGGACCGCTTGTGGGCATGCCGAGCTCGCCAAGCCTGCCCGCCCAGGCATCGTAGTCGGCTAGGGTCGTGCGGAATGCGACGTGGTGCACGCCGCCCGCACCCTGCCTCTCCGTCTCAAGCGAGGGCTCCACGGCGACATGAATTTCCGCAGCCGGGCCACCCTCGCCCATCGAGTACACATGCACCTCGACGGCATCGCCCCGCTTGTAGCTGCGCAGGCGCGACATGTTCATCACCTGGGTGAGGACCCTTCCGGTGGGCCCGATCCTTGGCACGCTTAGCGTGATCGGGCCCAGGCCGCGGATCTGGTGCTCCGGAGGCACCGTCGTCTTCACCCACGGGACCCAGCCCGAGGACGGCGCGGGGTCGACGACGAGGCTCAGCCTCTGGCCCTCGCTGTCCTCAAATTCCAGCATCGGTCGCCCGTCGCGCTCGATTCGGGCCGAATGGCGCACGCCCAGCTCCGTGAAGCGGTCCGCCCACCAACCAAGGCTCGCCTCGCCTGCCACCCGAAAGCCCGTGCCGACGACGCTGTGGGTCCCGCGCAGCTCAGGCGGCGCGGGCCAGTCAAAGAAGGTGATGTCCGTGCCCGGCGACCCCTTTGCATCCGCGTAGAACAGGTGGTAGGCCGAGACATCGTCCTGGTTGACGGTCTTCTTGACCAGCCTCAAGCCGAGGGCGCCCGCATAGAAGGCGTGGTTCTTCTTAACGTCCGCCGTCACGGCGGTCAGGTGGTGGATACCGGTGAGCTGCATCCTAAAAAGGTACACATCATGTCCCTCTCGTCCAGTGGATCACCGCTCTGCGCGGGGCCGTCAGAGGCCCAAAATTGTCATTTTCGTTAAAAACATCGTCGATTGTGCCATTTTTTAGCCGAGTTTGACGCTGTAGGATGGCGCGCATCGAGCTCCAGCAGGGCACGGATAGGCCTCAGAGACCAAACCCCACCCGGCCGCTCTCGTCGTTAATGCTCAAGATAACCCCCTTTTTACGCCCCCCGCTCGATCCCGGCTTTGTGCCGGCCGCCCTCTGGAACCGCGCTTACCGCGCCGTCGTGGCCGCCGACCCCGGGGCAAGGCATCTCGTCATCGTGCTGGTGAGGCCGGACGGCCAGTCCTTCCGCCACGAGAGCCAGGTCCTCGCAGCCGGCCACCCGTCGTCGGAGCTGACCCTTCGGTTCGCGGAGCGCCTCCTTAAGTTCCTGCTCTGGCAGAAGGGCGGCAGCTCCGTGCGTGTCGCAGGGGCGCCGGAAGTCGCCGCCCACCTCGCCTCGGTCTACAGCCAGTCCGGGGACCGCGCCTTCGACCATGCGTTCATGGGGGAAAAGGTCTACGGAGAGCCCTTCAGCGTCGTCGCGGCCGAGGCGGCCGACCTTCCGCAGGAGAAGGAAGCCGGCTTGCGCATCGGAAGGCACCTGGAGGGATGCCGTATAGGCTTCGACATCGGGGGCAGCGACCGCAAGGCCGCCGCGGTCATCGACGGCAAGGTGGTCTTCTCGGAGGAGACCGCGTGGGATCCGTATTTCCAGAAGGACCCGTCATACCACATTGAGGGCATCCACGATTCCCTGAAGAAGGCCGCCGCGCATCTTCCAAGGGTTGACGCTATCGGAGGCAGCGCCGCCGGAGTGTACGTCAACAACGAGGTCCGGGTGGCTTCGCTCTTCCGGGGCGTATCCCCGGCCGACTTTGAACTCCACATCCGCCGACTTTTCTTCACGCTTCAGGAGCGGTGGGGCGGCGTGCCGTTCGAGGTCGCCAATGACGGAGAGGTCGCGGCGCTCGCGGGCTCGATGTCCCTCGGCGACGGCGCCGTCCTCGGGATCTCGATGGGGACCAGCCAGGCGGGCGGGTACGTGAGGCCGGGCGGCGACATCACGCCGTGGCTTAACGAGCTCTCCTTCGCCCCCGTCGACTTCAGACCAGGCGCCCCGGTAGACGAATGGTCCGGCGACGCGGGATGCGGCGTGCAGTACTTCTCGCAACAGGCCGTGTCGCGGCTCTCTGAGGTCGCGGGCTTCGGGTTCCCGTCCACGATGCCGGCGCCGGAACGCCTCGTTGCCGTCCAGCAGGCGATGGCGAAAGGCGACCTGCGAGCCGAACGCATCTACGACACGATCGGCTCGTACCTGGGCTACTCGATCGGGCACTACGCCGACTTTTACAACCTGCGCCACGTGCTCGTCATGGGGCGCGTCACCTCGGGCAGCGGAGGGGAGCGCCTCCTCATGAGGGCCCGCGAGGTTCTTGCAGCGGAATTTCCCGCAATCGCCTCGCACACGCGCGTGCGCATGCCCGACGAGAAGGACAAGCGCCACGGCCAGGCCATCGCGGCCGCGAGCCTTTCCGCAGCCCGCGAAACTGCGGGCTCGCACGGGGCGCACACGAATTCACCATAGTTCACCATGAAATTCTCCAATCCGCAGGCAGACATCTTCGTCCCCAACGCGGCGCACACCCCCGAGCAGGCGCTCGCCTCGGTGACGCACCTGTGCATCGCAGCACACCAAGATGACATCGAGATCATGGCCCAGGGAGGTATCAGCGACTGCTTCGACACGCCCGGCAAGGCGTTTGGCGGGGTGGTTGTCACGAATGGGGCGGGTTCTCCGAGGACGGGTTCCTATGCGTCCTACAGCGACGCCCAGATGCAGGAGGTCCGGCGTGAGGAGCAGCGCGAGGCCGCGAGGCTAGGCCGCTACGCCATACAGCTGCAGCTCGCCCACACGAGTTCCGACGTCAAGGCCCCCGCACACCCCGGGGTCGCAGCGGACCTAGCGCAGATCCTTGCGGGCTGCCGGCCCGAGGTCGTCCTTCTCCACAATCCGGCAGACAAGCACGACACGCACGTTGCAGTGTTGCTGAGGGCGATCACTGCCATCCGCAGCCTCCCCGCTCAGCTCAGGCCCGCGCGCGTGCTTGGGTGCGAGGTATGGCGGAACCTGGACTGGCTCCTCGACTCCGACAAAGTCGCGCTCGATTGCGGAAGGCACCCCGACCTAGCGCTTAAGCTCCTGAAGGTCTTCGATTCCCAGGTGGCCGGCGGCAAACGCTACGATCTCGCCGCGATAGGCAGGCGGCTCGCCAACGCGACCTTCCACACGTCCCATGCAACGGACAAAGTCTCGGCGATTACATGGGCCATGGACCTGACACCCGTCATCCAAAACGGCGGCCCCACCATTTCGGACTACACCGCATCGTTGGTCGCGCGCATGGGCTCCGATGTCTCGGAGCGTCTGCGCAAGCTCTCATGAGGGCCAGGGCTGCGAACTGCGGCTAGCCCGCGGACCGGAGCGCCCGGTCACCGTGACGGTAGGCCATCGGCGACACGCCGTAAGCCGTGTGGAACGCGCGGCTGAAGCTGTAGATCGAGGTGAAGTTGCACAGCTCGGCGATCTCCGTCACCCGACGCTGGCTAAGCCGGAGAAGGCCGCACGCCTTCTCAAGCCGCAGCCTTCTGAGGTGGCGTCCGAGGCTCACGCCGCAGGACGCGCGGAACCGCGCCCTGAGGTGGCTCGAACTGATTCCGAGCGAGCGGGCGATCTCCTTCACGCTCATGGGGTCCTCCCTGCTCTGGGCCAGCTGGTTCACCTGCATAATCAGGCCCGGAGCCGTGGCCGGCTTCTGGTGCCGACGCAGGATGGGCTCCGCCTGTCGGATCCTCTGCAGGAGCACCGCTAGGAGGAGGCTCGTAAGGTCGCCCTCACCGCGGGTGAGGTACGCCTCGACCAGCTCCGCGCACGTCTGGCGCACCGTCTGCGTCAACATGAAAGGCCGGAACCCAAGCGGCTGCAGCGGCGCGGCGTCGATCATGTCGAACGTGATGAAAAGCCACCTGAGGTCCTCGCGCTCCGGGTCTATGTAGTCATGGAACTGGAATGGCAGGACCAGCAGTCCCTCCTCGGCCCTCAGGCGGATCGCACGGTCGTCGACGGCGACGGTCACCGCGGTCTCGAGTGCGAGGATCAGTACGAAGCGGTGGTGGAGCGCTCTGCCCCTCTGCGGCCGGTTCAGGTCAGTCGCCGAGCGCCTGCAGAAGCAGACGATATTGTCGGGAAGCGCGAATGGAGCCGCGCGCTTGCCGTGCAGCGGACGCAGCGGCGAAGGCAGCAAATTGGCCAGTTTCTCGAGGGAAAGTATGCGTACGTTACGCGATTCTGACATTTTTGTTAAAAACATCGTCATTTATGCCATTTTTTAACGGCGACGCCAGCGTTATTATGGGCGCGTCAAAAACAAACCGCCTCATTTGTTTACCCCGGCAACAACAGGCATTCCCGATTGAATACCAAGAGTTCAGTGCGCGTGCAGATAACGGACAGGGCCCCGGTTCGGGCCTGCCCGAAGGGCGGCGCCTCCGGGGGAACATGCCGCTGCGATAGCGGAACACCCGACTGATTATACCCCGAACGATTCAGGGTCCCGACTCCACGCCGCATCACCGGCCAAAGCGTCGCAAGCCCCGAAAGAGTCCCTGTTTAGTTTTTCCAGGCCGCCACATCGGCAACCTGTACCTGTTTTTCTGCGTCTTTTTGTATCCAAATTGTTAGCACCATCACCACCATGCACATTACTGATACCCTCGACCCTAAGCCCACTCGCCATAAGGGTCTTTTGTCAGCACTTCGGAAGTACTCGGCCTGTTCGATACTAGCCCTGACGGCAGCCGGCGTCTCGCAAGCACAGACGGCACCGGCGCCCGCGACAGCCGCGGCCTCCACGACAACATCGGCCAGCGCGACCGCCCCAGGCGCGGCCAGCGATGAGACGGTCTCCATGGGCGAATATGTCGTGAAGGGTTACGCGAGCAGCCTCGAAGCCTCCCTCCAGGCGAAGAGGCAATCAGAGGACAATGTCGAGGTGATCACGGCGGAAGACGTGGGCAAGTTCCCCGACGCAAACCTTGCGGAGTCCTTGTCACACCTGCCGGGCGTCTCTGTCGACTTCCTCTTCGGCGAAGGTGAGCGCGTCAGCATCGAGGGCACGGACCCGAATCTCAATCGGGTGCTTCTCAACGGTGAGCCCGTGTCGTCCGCGGACTGGTACGTGCTCGACAACCAGAGCCGGCAGTTCAACTACCTGCTCCTTAGCCCGGACGTCATTGGCCAGGCCGAGGTCTTCAAGACCTGGGAGCCCCGCCTCCTTGAGGGCAGCGTCGGCGCCACCGTGCTGGTCAACACCCGCAACCCTCTGGACCTCGATCCTATTGTCTTCACCGGGTCGATCACAGGCGATGACAACGATCGCTCCAAGAAGGGCGAGTTCAGCGAGACCGCCATGTTCAGCTGGCACAACGACGCCAAGACGTTCGGAATCATGATCGGCGGCGAGAATAGTCGCGACTACCTGCGCCGCGACGGCGTCGAATCGCTCGCCGAGGATAGCAACACGAGCCTCGGCGTCGGCGGCGCCCTGCCCGGCCAGCCCGCGGGTCCCTGGGTCACCGCAGAGGTCGTCAACACCGCCGAGTTCCTCCAACTGCGCCAGCACCAGGGTGGAAACTTCGCGATAGACTTCAAGCCCACGGATCGCCTGACGATCGAGGCGACCGGCCTGTACGTGAAACAGACGATGAACAACGTCAATTTCTCGTACTACATCTATCCGGGAGACAACTGGTCGGGTTTGCCCAACATCTCGAATGCGACGGTCTCGAACGGCGTCCTGAACTCCTACACCATAAACTCGGCGCCTCTGGTCATCGACGCCTTCAACCGCGCCGCCCAGATCGTCACGCAGGATTACGACCTGAAGGCCACCTACAAGGGCGACAACTTTGACCTGGTCACGAACGCCGGCTTCACACGGGCGACGGGCGGCACCCAGCACCAGTTCTTCGCGGAATACTTCGTGTTCGCCAACGCGAACATCAACGAGAGCAAGAACTCCTCCTCGTTCCAGGTCACCGGCGTCCCCGGACCCGACCCGACCGCCGCGAATCTCAACAGCGGCGCCGACTTTGGCCTGTCGTCCGAGCCGAGCTTCGACTACGGCAACATTGCCAGCAACCCCGAGGTTGATGACGAGAAGTGGGTCCAGCTCGACCTGACGGTGCCGCTCAAGGGTGCGCTCAAGAACGTGCAGGCCGGCCTGCGCATCAGCGACCACAAGGCTGGAGAGACCGGATCGGTCGTCGGTGTTCCCGGCGCCGACGAGGTCACGACGCCCCTCTCGGCTATCGGAGTCTCTTCCGCCCCTGGAAACTACCTCTCGGGCCTCTCCGACATCACCTCCTCGATGTCTCAGCACGTGCTGCTGAACTCCTATGGCTCGGTCGCCAACTTCATCGGGAGCCTTCCTGAGGGAAACGGCCAGACCCTGCTGCAGTACTTTAACGCCACGCCCCCCCAGGACGGCGCTGTCTTCACCTCGACCCCGACGTTCACGATCGACGAGCGCATCACCGCAGCGTATGTCGAAAGCAGCTTCGCCGACGGCCCCCTCAGCGGGAACTTCGGAACACGCCTGGTCGAAACCACGACCACCAGCGCCAGCTACAACCTGAGCTCCACGCCGCCCACGCTACAGTCGCAGCAGAGCACCTACTCGAACTTCCTGCCTGCCGTAAACCTCAACTACGACCTGGCGCAGGATCAGATCCTACGTTTCGGAGTCTCTGAGGTCATCGCCCGCCCGAACACGGCGGCGGAGGCCAACTGGGTCGAGCTGTACGACTCGACTCTCGGCGGCGTCGGCGGCAACGCCAACCTGAAGCCCTACGAGTCGACCAACCTCGACTTCGCCTACGAGTACTACTACGCGCGCAACGCCTACTTCGCGGTGGATCTGTTCTACAAGGACATCCAGAACTACATCTTGAACGCGGCGAACGACGAGCAGTGGACTGACTACTCGCTCACCGGACATCCCACGGAGACCTATGAGATCACGCGGCCGACCAATGGTGGCGCTGCCACCTCCGAGGGCGCCACGGTCTCGATTCAGCAGCCGCTCGGAAACGGCTTCGGCGTCCAGGCGAACTACACGATCATGCACACCTCGAGCAGCTTCGGACCCCTTCCGTACTCCTCGAAGAACCAGATCTACATCAGCCCCTACTACGAGAACAGGTGGGGCGACATCCGCGTGACCTACGCTTGGCGCGACGACTACGAGTCGAGCTCGTTCAACGGGCAGAGCTCGGTGTGGACCGCACCCTACGCCAGGGTCAACGCGAGCGCCACGATCCGCCTCTCCAAGAACTTCTCCCTTCTGCTGTCGGCCTCGAACCTCCTGGACGAGACGTACCACCAGTACTTCTTGAACAATGGCGCGGGCTCAGTCCTCGCGGACGAGTACAAGGACGGTCGCGGCTACTCTGCGGCAATCCATTGGAACTTCTAGGGTTGGCTCCGGGCTGGGGAGCCCGGATAGGCTAGCGGTAAAACGTAAGGGCCCGGGTGCTTCGGCATCCGGGCCCTTTTTCCTTTCTGTGACGAACAGAGTGGAGTGTCCCTACTGAAACGGGCAATCTGCCCCCATGGTGCCAAGCCGGAACCCATCCCAAGCCAAGGGCTTGCAGCCCCTGAGCCGGTTCCGGACTATGCCTTCCCAATGAAGGCGATCCTCGGCATATCCGCCTACTACCACGACTCCGCCGCGGCCCTGGTCGTGGACGGGCGCGTCGTTGCGGCCGCACAGGAGGAGCGGTTCACCCGGGTAAAGCACGACCACCGCTTCCCGAAGAACGCGGTGGACTACTGCCTGCAGGAGGCCGGAATCTCCGCCGCCGACATCGACCACGTGGTGTTCTATGAGAAGCCCTTCCTCAAGTTTGAACGGCTGCTCGAGACCTACCTGGCCGTCGCCCCTGCGGGGCTTAGGTCCTTCCTGAAGGCGATGCCACTCTGGGTGCATGAGAAGCTCCAGCTGCCCTCACAGATGGGCCGTGGTTTGGACGGACTCTACCGGGGCCGCTACATTTTTCCCGAGCACCACGAGTCGCACGCGGCGAGCGCCTTCTTCCCCTCCCCCTTCGAGACCGCCGCGATACTGACCATTGATGGCGTCGGGGAATGGGCGACGGCCAGCCTCGGCAGCGGATCGGGCAACCGGATTTCCCTTAGCCATGAGATGCGCTTCCCCCACTCCCTGGGGCTGCTGTACTCCGCCTTCACTTATTTCTGCGGCTTTCGGGTCAACAGCGGCGAGTACAAGCTCATGGGCCTCGCCCCCTTCGGCGAACCGCGCTACGCGGACCTTATCCTTGAGCGACTGATGGACCTCAAGGAGGACGGATCATTCCGTCTGGACCTGTCGTATTTCAACTACTGCGCAGGCCTGACGATGACCTCGCGCAAGTTTGAGCGGCTTTTCGGAGGACCTCCACGCGGGTCCTCTGACCCGATCACCGAGCGTGAGCGCGACCTAGCAGCCTCGATTCAGAAGGTGACCGAGGGCGTGATGCTGAAGATGGCGGCGCACCTGCACGGGCTGACCGGAAGCGAGAATCTGTGTCTTGCGGGAGGCGTGGCCCTCAACTGCGTCGGCAATGGTCGCCTTCTCAGGGAGTCGCCTTTCAAGCGCCTGTGGATCCAGCCTGCCTCGGGAGACGCGGGAGGGGCCCTGGGGGCGGCACTCTTCGTGTGGTACCAGCTGCTCGAGAACGGTCGCGTACCGAGGCTGCCCGACGCACAGGCGGGCTCGCTGCTGGGCCCGGCGTGCAGCGCGACCGCCACCGAAGACGCATTGAAGACAAAAGGGGCCTCGTACAGGAGCTTCGGCAAGCCCTCGGCGCTTTGCGAGGAGGTCGCCCGGCTGATCGCCGCCGGCAAGGTCGTCGGGTGGGTCCAGGGGCGAATGGAGTTCGGGCCCAGGGCGCTCGGTGCGCGCAGCATCCTGGGCGACGCACGCAACCCCAAGATGCAGGCGGTGATGAACCTGAAGACCAAGTTCAGAGAATCCTTCAGGCCATTCGCACCAATCGTGCTTCGGGAGAGGGCCAACGAGTATTTTGAGCTCGGGCCGGACGTTGAGAGCCCCTACATGCTGCTCGTGGCCCGGGTCCGCACGGACAAGCTCCTGGCGGATGCAGGCGCAGCCGACGGCCTTGACCGGATTAACGCCGTGCGCTCCGTGATCCCCGCCGTCACGCATGTCGACAACACCGCGCGCATCCAGACGGTGGACTGCGAGCGCAACCCGCGGCTGCACGGCCTGCTCGAGGCGTTCGAGCAGCTCACAGGCTGCCCGGTGATGATCAACACGAGCTTCAACATCCGCGGCGAGCCAATCGTGTGCACGGCCGCGGACGCCTACCGCTGCTTCATGGCTACCCACATCGACGCGCTGGTGATCGACGACTTCCTGATGCTCAAGGAGGATCAACCGAAGGCAGACCTGCCCAACCTCGAGCATTACCTGGGTCGGTACGGAAACGACTGAGCAGCCCAATAATGTCCCTCATCCGAATCAACAGGAACCCTTCCGGCAGGCAGCTCGCCGTCTTTGCGCTGGCGTGGCTGGTCTTCGCCGCCGCCGCCGGGGCCGTCCTGTGGCACCATGGGCACCTTGCGGCCGCCGCCTCAGTCTGGGAGTTGGCGGCTGCTGTCCCGATCATCGGAGTGATCAGCCGAAGGCTGCTGCGGCTGATCTACCTGGGCCTCTGCTACGCAGCCTACCCCGTGGGCTTCGTGGTGTCCCATGTCGCCGTGGCCCTCGTTTACTACCTTGCCCTGACCCCGATCGGCCTGACAATGCGTCTGCTACGATATGACCCTTTGAAGCGCGCCTTTGACCGAAGCGCGCAGACCTATTGGGTGCGGCGCGGCGAGAAAAAACCCGTGGAAAACTATTTCAGGCAAAGCTAACCATGCCCGACCAGGAAAGGAACGAGTTCAGCAAGCAGGCCGAGGGAAAGCAGAGAGGCGCCCTCTCGGAGTTCCTGAGCTTCGCGCTGCACAACAAGAAGTGGTGGCTGACACCAATCATCGTGGTGCTCATCGCCGTGGGGCTGCTTGCGGTGCTGGGGGGCTCCGGCGTGGCGCCCTTCATCTATTCGCTTTTCTGATGCCGGGTCACCCCCCGGGGCCCCTCTCGATCATCATGCGATCGATGAGGCGCCCGATCGACTGCGTCACCGACGGGTCTCCCTCGTCCAGGGAAAGCGTCCGGGCCTCGGCAAGGCGGGCCATCATCTCGGGCATGCGCCCAAGCTTGTAGAGCTTGAGCGCCAGGCTCAGCTCAAAGGTCGCGTTCACGGGCCCGCTTTGTTCCGCAGCCTCGAGGCAGGCCATGGAGCGGGCCTCGTTTCCCTCGGCTTCCCACGCCTTGGCGGCCCTGACGTTGTTGTCCTGGTCCATGGGATGAAGGGCGGCGGCGGCCCGGCTCTCCACGAGCGCCTCTTCATGCCTGCCCTGGGCCTCCAGGACCGAGATGAGGGATTCGAGCGCCTCATCGTCGCCCGGATGGCGGGCCAACGCGCGGCGGAACGCCTGCTCGGCCGAGGCCTTGTCGCCCGTGGAAAGAAGAACCTGCCCTCGGATGATGCCGAGCGCCCGGTCATCCGGCCTTGCTGCAAGCGCAGCATCGAGGACATGGAGCCCCTCCTCCAAGCGCCCCGTACGCGTCCAAAGCCCGGAAAGGACAGGGGCCAGGAGGTCGAGGTCAGCGCCCGAGCGCGCCGATGCCGACAGGAGCTCCTGGGCCTGCAAATACCTGCCCAGTCCGATGAGGATCGATGCCTCGTCCGCCGCCATCGCATAATCCCGAGGTAGCAGCAGGGCGGCCTGTCTCGCCATCTCCAGCGCCCTGTCGGGCTCGCCGAGGTCGGCGTAGATGCCCTCCAGTATTCCCGAGAGGGCCGGGTTGCCCGGATCCGCTTCGAGGGCAGCCTGCGCGACCCTCCGGGCTTCCGTGAGGACCTGGGGTCTCTTCGCCTGCGCGGTAGCGCGCGCGATTTCGCGGGCCATTCGGGCCTGGTCCCCCACATAAGTGAGCTGGCCGTTGAACGGGGGCTTTCGGACCAGCACCTCCATCCTTAGGAGCATCGGGAGCCTCTCATGCGGTGTGTAGGCCAGCGCGTTCGCGCAGGCCGCCGAGCTGAGGGGCGCAAGCGGTCTCTTCCCCTCCTCCGCGATCAGGGCGGCACACCGCTCGGAGATCATCCGCGCCATTCTGAAATTTCCCTCCCAGTCAAAGTGCACGTGCTCAAACAACAGCTCCCTGCCGGCGGGTGGCCCCGCCGAAGCCGGGTCGGAACCCAGCTGCATTGCCGAGTCAACAAGCGTGGCCGTCCCGCCCAGGTCCGAGGCGACCGAGCGAATTATGGCGTTTATCTCGGGATCGGGACGGAACCGGAGCGTGTCCCAGTGCTCGGCGCCGACGAGGCGCTCCCTCGCCCGGGCCAGGTTGCCCGCGCCCAAGTCCAGCGAGCCGAGCATAAAAAGCGTGTCCGCGTAGTGCGGGTCGAGGCGCAACGCCTCCTCAAGGTGCGCGCGTGCCGCGACGTCACCCAGCCTCCATTCCAACCGGCCCCGGCCGAACGCCACGGTCCAGGCGGCGAGCTCCGAATCCGTCATCCCCTGCCGGTGCTTCGAAAGGAACGGGGGGCAGTCCTTCAGGTTGGAGACTGCGGTGCACAGGATCGTCTTGGCTCTGGCTCCAGACGCGGCATCAACGATCCCGCGCAGGTTCGATTCAAAGTTGTGGTACACCTTGGACAGCCTCGGATCGTCGCCGGCCACAGCGTTCTGCACGAACATCGACATCCCCCCCCATTCCGCGGCCCCGCCGGCGCGCGGCGCCAGGGCCGAGACCAGCGACCCAAGCAGCTGCCCCGTCCTTGTCGAGCGGACAAGCACGCTGGCCCGGATGACCCAGAGCGGGGGCATCTGGGAAAGATAGGCGCATCCCGGACCATAGGGACCGACCACCTCGTTGTTGCCCATGTAGACGACATACAGGTCGGGTTCGAAGCCCGCCATCTCCCGGGCAATCTGGTAGACGACGTGCGAGTTGATCGCGACGATCCCCGTGTTCAGCACCTCGAAGCCCTTTGCGGGAAACTGCGCCCGCAGTTGCGCTCGAAGCTGGGGCCCCAACGCGAAGCTTGGGACGGGAATACCCTGGGCCGCCGACTCCCCTAGAAGAACGATCCGGACCGTGTTCGGGGCCTTGTGTCGAGAGACGCGGAAGTTGAGCGCCCTGAGGTCGAAGTTTCCCGGGAGGAACAGGCTGGCAAAGTCCGGATTCGTCCGGAACACGCCGGGGCTCTCGTCGGGTATCAGGAAGTTCGCCGGCTTTCCGTAACCGCCCAGCCTCAGCCCCACCTCTAGCAGCACAAGAAGCGCCAGCGGGGCGCCGATCGCCAGCCCCAACCGGGCCGCCCATCTACGAAACGCCGATTGGGCGGTTCCGGGTTCGAAAGGTGGGGGCGCGAGGGGCACGGAAAAAGGAGCCGGGACTTGATTCAGTGAACAGAGGCCCTCAATCGCTCAAGGGCCCGCCGGGCGGGTTCAAAGTCGGGCCTCAGCTCCAGGGCTTTCTCAAGCTCGCGGACGGCGTCGGCCCTGCGGCCGGGAGCGCGCGCGTATTCGACTCCCAGGCAAAACCGAGCCTCGGTAAGGCCCGGATCCAGGCGGACGGCGATCTCGAACTCGCGCGTGGCGTCCTGGAGGCGACCGGAGATGTCGGAGAGGACGACACCGAGGTCCTTGTGCGTACGGGCGCTCGCCGGGTCTAGGTCGAGGGCCTTCCGGTATTCGGCCAGCGCTTCGGGAACTCGGCCAGGCACTCTGGCTAGGGCATTGGCCAGATTGGCATGCACCTGCGGAGCCGACGGATCGATCCGCAAGGCCGCCTCATACTCGGAGATCGCGTCTGCGGCGTGCCCAGGCGCGCGCGCCCAGGCTGCACCCAGGTTGCTGTGTGCCTCCATGTAGCCGGGTCTGAGCCGAAGGGCCGCCTGGTACTCCTCTATCGCGTCACCGAGGCCTCCCGGGGTCGCCGCAAGGGCGTTGGCGAGGTTGTAATGGTACTCGGGATTGTCCGGCGCCAGGCGCAGCGCCGAGCGGTAGGCGGCGGCGGCCTCCGCCAGGGATCCGGGGTCCCTTGCCAGGAGCGCGCCGAGATTGTTCCATGCTCCGTCGTAATCGGGGCGAAGGCGCAACGCGGTCCTGAAATGGGCGATGGCCTCGCTCCGGCGGCCGGCGACGCGTCCGAGCGCGACGGCGAGGTTGTTGTGCGCTTCCGCAAAATCGGGCCGCAGGCGAAGAGCCTCCTCGTAGTGCGCTATGGCGTCTGGTAGACGCCCCGGGATGGCGAGATAGGCGCTTGCGAGGTTGCTCTGGGCCGCCCAGTGGCCTGGGTTCAGCCGCAGCGTCGACTCGTACTCTGCAATGGCCCCGTTGAGCCCGCCAGGCTGGCCCCCCAGGGAAACGGCCAAGTTGTAGTGAGCGAGCCACGCTGACGGATTCCGCTCGATCGTCGCGCGATTGAGAGTGTCCGGGTCCTTGTAGAGCCTGCATTGGCGCCACGAAACACAGCCGAGGACGACCGGAACGAGAAGGAGCGCGACGAATCGGGCAGCACCGGACGGAAGGGAACGCACCGCGCGGTCGAGCGCCCAGGCCGCGGGCACGATCAGTCCGATGCTCGCCAGGTACTGGAAATGGTCCGCAACGTAGGAGAACAAGAACGGGTACACGTTCACAAAGCCGAGAACCGGGAAGAGCGTTCCCTCAAATAACAGAAACCCGGCGAGAGGCCCCCTCGTGCGCCGAGAAGCACCCACGAGGAGCACCATCACAGCGACGACACCCGCAAGGAAGAGGTACTGCCATGCCGCCGAGGTGTCCACGGACCAGCGCGGATAGATGAACACGAGCCCCGACGGCCACGCGAGCTTGGAGGCGTAAAACACCGTCGCCCTCGCAGCGAGCAGCAGCCGCGCCAGGATCGTGAGCGAGAAGGACCCGCCCTCGGCCCCGATCAGGGTCCTCTCCACCCAGGCGGTCAGGAGCCCGCTCACGACCGAGACAGCGAACCATGGGACGAGAGGCAGCACATCGCGCCTGAGCCCAAGGTGTCCCCGGCGCCACCAAAACACGACGAGGAGCGCTGCGGGCAGCGTCGCGGTGACGCTTTTTGTCAGCAGCGCCAGTGCGAAGAGCAGCGAAGCAAACGCGTAGGCGCGTCGGCTGCGGCGCTCGTCAAAACCAAGGTAGGCAAGGGCCGAGCAGAGGTAGAGCACGGCGGATAGCGTGTTCTTCTGCTCGGAGATCCAAGCGACAGACTCGACGCAAACGGGATGAAGGGCAAACAGCAGCCCCGCCAGGACCGGGGCGGGAAAAGACAGCCGCCTAAGAACAATGACCAGCAGCCACGCGACGGACGCATGGAACGCGACGTTCGCAAAGTGGTAACCCAACACCGAGCCCCCCCAGAGCCGATGCTCAACCCAGAATGCACTGTGGAGAAGCGGATAGTACTGCTGCGTCGCGCCGAGATCGAACCAGATGCTCCAGAGACCGTGGAGCGAGCGAAGCGCCGGCCTCGTCACATGGGCGTCGTCGTCCCAGAGGAAGGCGCCGTGCAGCGCCGGCGCATAGACCAGGAAGGCGGCCGCGAAAAAAAGCGCCGCGAGGCCGGCCGCTTCAAGGGCCGCCCGGGCGGGATTCGCCGATCGGACGACGGAGGGTGACGCCACAAAGACAATTCCGGAGGAATCGGGCGGACGGGTCAAGAGCCCGATCCCGCGCCGTCCCGGGATCCCGAGCCTCCCTCCGGGAACACCCCATGGACTAGCATTTATGATAAAAACATAGTCATTTCTGCCATTTTTTAACGGTGCCGACGCGAATATCATCGCTGCGTCCCTCCAGATGCCCGAATCTTAAGCCTAGGAACCCTCAAAATGACTGGCCCCTCGACAGCAGCACCCAGCCGATTTGAGCACGTGCCGATTGCCGTGTTCCAGAGCAGCGCCGATGCCTCGAAAGCCGTGGCCGCGGATATCGCAGGCCTGATACGCGATCGCCAGGCAGCCGGCAGGGGCGTGGTCCTCGGGCTGGCGACGGGCTCCACCCCGCTCGCCCTCTATGCGGAGCTCGTCCGCCTGCACCGCCAGGAGGCTCTGAGCTTTGCGAACGTGGTCACGTTCAACCTGGACGAGTACTTCCCTATTCAGCCCACCCATCCCCGCAGCTACCGGCATTTCATGCAGGCGCACCTGTTCGACCATGTGGACATTCCGGCCGCGCAGACGCATGTACCCAACGGATCGCTGCCCCTCTCCGAGGTCGATGCACACTGCGCCGAGTACGAGAGGATGATCCAGGCGGCGGGCGGGATCGACTTCCAGATTCTGGGAATCGGACGAACGGGACACATCGGCTTTAACGAGCCCGGAAGCGCACGGCGCTCGCGCACGCGGAGGGTGACCCTGGACCCCCTGACGCGCAGGGATGCGTCCGGCGACTTCGGCGGTGAGGAAAACACGCCCCGGTACGCGGTCACAATGGGCGTGCGGACGATACTTGAGGCGCGCCGGATCATCCTGATGGCCTGGGGCCAGCACAAAGCGGAGGTCGTGCGCACGGCGGTCGAGGGGCCGGTGACACCGCAGGTGACCGCCTCCTTCCTGCAGGAGCATGATCAGGTGCGCTTTGTGGTCGACCGTGCGGCCGCGGGGGCGCTGACGCGCTACCGCACGCCATGGCTCCTGGGAGCGCTCGCCGACCAGGGCATGGAATGGGATCCCGCAATGATGCGCCGGGCCATCATCTGGCTGTCGCAGCTGAGGAATAAGGCCGTTCTAAAGCTCACGGACGATGACTATAACGAGGCGGGGCTCGAGGACCTGCTGCGCATCCACGGCTCGGCCTACGAGGTGAACCTCGCGGGCTTCTACCAGCTTCAGCACACGATCACGGGCTGGCCCGGGGGACGGGATCCCAAGCGGACCCGGCCGGGAGACGCGCCGGTGCGGCCCCTGCACGGGACGGCTGCGGCGGTTTTTCCCAAGCGGATCCTTGTCCTCTCGCCCCACCCCGACGACGAAGTCATCGGGATGGGCGGCACGCTTTGCCGCCTGGTCGAACACGGCCACGAGGTCCACATCGGCTACCAGGTGTCGGGCTCAAACGCGGTCTCGGACGAGGCCCTGGCGGGCTTCCTCAGGTTTGCCTGCGACTCGGGCATCGCCGGCCCGGACTCGGAGCCGAACGTTCGCGCCCTCCTCTCAAAATATTCCGAACAGGGGGCGATGCCAGAGTCCCAGGAAGTCTTCGCCTTGAAGGGGTTCGTCCGACGCCAGGAAGCCCTTGCGGCCGCCCGCGTGTGCGGGGTTCCCGAAGACCGCCTGCACTTCCTGGACCTTCCCTTCTACCATGCGGCCCCGGGCAGCCGCCGGCAGCTCGCCGAGCAGGACGGCACGATCATGCGGTCCATCCTGGAGGACGTGAAGCCCCACCTCGTTTTTGCGGCCGGGGATCTCGACGACCCCCACGGCACCCACCGCCTGTGCCTGCGGGCGCTTCGCGACGCCCTTGCAAGCCTGTCGGATGCGTCCTGGGTTCAGGCCGCCGAACTCTGGCTCTACAAAGGAGCGTGGTCGGAGTGGTCGACGGACGAGACGGATATGGCCGTGCCGCTGAGCCCTCGAGAGGTATTGAGGCGCCGTAGGGCGATCTTCTGCCACGGGACCCAAAAGGACCTGGCTCTTTTCCTTGGAAATGACCGAAGGGAGTTTTGGCAGCGCTCCGAGGATCGCAGCCGGAGGCTGGCCGAGACGTACAACGCCCTAGGCCTTGCAGAATACGAGGCGATTGAAGCTTTCAAGCGGTATGCCCCCGAGACTTTCATTCGCGACCTTCCTATTTAGTGCGATCGCGGCCGCGGCGGCCGCCTCACAGCCACAGCCCCTTGCGGTCATGCCCGCGCCCTCCGAGGTGCGCGTCTCGGAGGGGCGCATCGCGGTAGCTGGAGGTCTCTCCGCGGACGTGAGCGGCGTCCCTTCCGCGCGGCTCCAGGCGGCGATCTCAAGGGCTGCCGTTCGCTGGGCGGCCCGCATCGGCACGCAACCGGCGCAGGCAGGCGCCTCTCCGACGCGCGTCTTGATCGAATGCAGCGAACCCGGAGCCGAGTTTCCCCAGCCCACCGAGGATGAGTCGTATTCGCTGCAGACGGGCCCATCGGGGATCACCCTCCGTGCCCGCAGCGCACTGGGGGCAATGCACGGTCTGGAGACGCTGCTGCAGCTGGTCCAGCGCGATGCCACGGGCTGGTTCCTGCCGGTGGTTTCGATCGCGGACCAGCCGCGGTTTGGCTGGCGGGGCCTGCTGATCGACGTGGCCCGCCACTGGGAGCCGGTCGAGGTTATCGAGCGCAACCTCGACGCCATGGCCGTCGTAAAGCTGAACGTGCTTCATTTTCACCTTACCGACGACCAGGGCTTCCGGATCGAGAGCCTCACCCACCCCGAGCTGCAGGCCAAAGGCTCGGACGGGATGTACTACACACAGGAGCAGATGAGGGGCCTGATCCGCTACGCGGCGCAACGCGGGATCCGGGTCGTGCCCGAATTCGACGTTCCCGGGCATGCCACCAGCTGGGTGGTGTCCCATCCGGAGCTCGCGAGCCTGCCCGGGCCCTACGGGATCGAGCGCCACTGGGGGGTTTTCGACCCTGTGCTCGACCCGACAAACGAGGCGACGTACGCGCTGCTCTCCGATTTCCTCGGTGAGATGTCGGCCCTGTTCCCCGACCCATACATCCACATCGGGGGCGACGAGAACAACGGCGTCCAGTGGAGCGCAAATCCGAGAATCCAAGCCTTCATCCGCGACCACGGCCTAAAGGACAACGAGGGCCTCCACACCTACTTCAACTCGCGTATCGAGAAGATCCTCGCCGCCAAGGGCAAGAAGCTCGCCGGCTGGGACGAGATCCTGCAGCCCGGCCTGCCGAAGGCGTGCATGATCGAGTCGTGGCGCGGCGCGCAGGCACTGGCTTCTGCGGCCGAGTCGGGCTACGACGGCATCCTCGCGAACGGCTTCTACGTCGACCTGATCCAGCCCGCGGCGCAGCACTATGCCGCGGACCCGATCCCGACGGGTTCGACGCTCACCCCGGCCCAGAGGGCGCACATCCTCGGGGGTGAGGCCACCATGTGGGGCGAATGGGTAACCCCGGAGACCATTGACTCGCGGATTTGGCCGCGCACCGCGGCCGTCGCGGAGCGCCTCTGGTCGGCCCAGTCCGTGCGGGACATCGACGACATGTACAGAAGGCTCTCCGTGGTGGGCAGCCGACTCGAAGAGGCGGGCTCCCTCCACCGGCGCAACCAGGACCTGATGCTCCGCCACCTTGTCGGGGAAAACCTCAAGGTCGCCGGTGTCGAGTCTCTACGCACGTTCATCAGCATCATCGAGCCGGTGAAGGGCTACCAACGCGGCGGCCTCCAGGTATGGTCCAACCAGCAGGTGCCACTGGTGTATATCGCCGACGCCGCGCAGCCCGAGAGCGAGGCGTGCAGGGACCTGGCCCTCGCCGTCGACCGCATGCTGTTCTCCGGTCCCGGCATCAAGAAGGACGAGGCCGCCCCAATCGCCGCCACACTCGCCCGCTGGAACGCGGCAGGCCAGGAGGTGCTCGGTAGCATGATCCCCATCTATCCCGCCCTCAGGGAGGCCGAGCCCAACCTGCGGAGCCTGGCTGCGTCCTGCACCGTGGCGACAGCTGCTCTGGAGTCCATCGAGAGCGGCAGGCCGCTGTCCTCCGCTGGCCTGGCCTCGGACCTTAAGACTCTGGACCTCGCCTGCGAGCCCAGCCCCTCGGCGACCGAGCTGCCCTCCATCGCCACCGTGCGTCTGCTTGCGGAGGCCGCGGCGCTGCAGGGCGAACGAACGGGACTCTCCGTGGAGGCGTGGCGCGCAAAGGTGGCCGCAGCCGCCCACTGATTCAGCGCAACCGAATCCCCGAAGAACACCCCAACATGGCCGACCCCACCCCCTCCCCCCCAAGGCCCGTGAAGACGGGCTACAACTGGCTGCTCCTCTTTGTCGCGGGCCTCGGAGGCCTGCTCTACGGGATCGACGTGGGCATCATCGCGGGGGCCTTCCCCTACCTGAAGGCCACGGCGCACCTGAACGCCGGGCAGCTTTCGTTCGTGGTCGCGGCGGTGCTCCTCGGGAGCGCCATCTCCACCCTGGTCGCCGGGATGCTGGCCGACTGGATGGGCCGCAAGAAGCTCATGGCCACCAGCGGCCTCCTGTTCGTCGCAAGCATTCCGATTATCGCGCTCTCGCACGGCTACACACCCCTTGTGCTCGGACGCCTCCTGCAGGGCATCAGCGGAGGACTGATCGGTGTCGCCATTCCCCTGTACCTCGCGGAATGCCTGGGATCCAAGAACAGGGGAAAAGGCACGGGAGTGTTCCAATGGATGCTGGTCTTCGGGTTCGTCATCGCCGCCATCGTGGCCCTCTACTTCAGCTATAAGGTGAGCGAGGTGGCGAAGTTGGGGGATCCCGTGAAGCTGTTCGCCGTGAACGACTCGGCCTGGCGCAGCATCTTCTGGGTTTCGCTGCCCCCGGGAATCCTTTTCGTGATCGGCAGCTTCGCCGTCGCCGAATCCCCGCGCTGGCTGTTCGCGCATGGCAGGAAGGACGATGCGCTCAAGGCTCTTCTTCGCTCGCGCGACGCCGAACAGGCCGCAGCCGAGATGAGCGAGATGGAGGCAGCGGCCGCCGCCGAGAGGGAAAAGGCCCCTTCAGGCGGCTTCGGGGCCAAGGAGTCCCTCCTGCACCGCAAGTACGTGATCCCGTTCGCGCTCGCCTGCGTCATCCTCGGATGCAACCAGGCCACGGGCATCAACTCCATCATCGGCTACAACGCCGACATCTTCATCCAAAGTGGCCTCTCGGATGTGCAGGCACACTACGGAAACCTGCTCTTCACCCTCGTGAACTTCGTGATGACCATGGCCGCGGTCCTGCTCGTCGACCGCAAGGGGCGCAAGTTCCTGCTCACGCTGGGGACCGCCGGCATCATCGCCTCACTGGTCGTGGTCGGCATGCTCTTCCGACGCACCGAGAGGCTGCGCGTCGATGCCCGGCAGGCCGTCCAGGCGATGGTCGGTCCCGGCCAAAACGCCACCCTGGCGTTCGACGGGGCGACTGCCGCGCGCCTGCTGGCCACCACGGGAGAGGCCGGCAAATCGCTTCAGGGCAAACCCCTCACGCTCAGCATCATCTACTCCTACGGAGGCTTCCGTTCCGCGACCGCCGTCGTCCGCTCGGACGATGCGGCCTCAGTCCCGGTGGAGATCAATCGCGAAGGCGGCCTGCCCGGGAACAAGGTGAGCGCCTTCTTCTCGAACCCGTTCGCAAGTCTGGACGAGGCACGGACGGCGCCGCTGCGCGTCGAGAATGCACTCATAACCCCCGTGCCGAGCACGGCAAACGGATGGATGACCGCCGTGTTCACCTTCTGCTTCATGGCCTTCTTCGCCGTCGGCCCCGGCGTCGTCGTCTGGCTCGCCCTCTCGGAGCTCATGCCGACGCGCATCCGCTCGAACGGGATGAGCATCGCCCTGACGTTGAATCAGGCCGTGTCCACCACCATTGCCGCCATCTTCCTGCCCACCGTCGGCAAGTACGGCTACTCGACCATGTTCTTTGCCTTTGCGGGCTGCACCGTCGTCTACTTCATCACCGCGGCGTTCTTCCTTCCCGAGACCAAGGGCAAGACGCTCGAGGAGATCGAGCAGCACTTTGAGGGGATCGGAGCCAAGCAGCCGTCGTAGCCGCCCGGAAGCTCAAGGCAGTCCCTGGGTCAGAGCTTCCCGAGATCGGTGTCCTTGAAACCGGTCTCATACTTAAGGCCGTAGCCCAGAAGGCGGTCGAAGCCGATGTGGGCCACCCAGATGAGGCTGGGGTTGAACAAGGGGGCTCCGAGGGAGAAATACGCGACGACGGCTAGGGCAAGCGGCGAGAGGTAGGTGTGGCCGGCGTTGTAGATCCGTGCCCCTACCCTGGGGTTTGCCAGATAGCCCAGCATCGACAAATCCGGGACGAAGAACAGAAGGACGAATGTCAGCCACGAACCCGCGAGGTCGTGGTAGAGAAGGCAGGCCAGCAGAAACGCGCACGCCCCCTCGAGCCGACGGAGCAGATTGGGCGATAGCGCCTTCAATTGGGCTGAGTGCTCGGCAGGTCCTTCAGCAGCCGCGCATAGAGCAGGACGACGAACGGGGCCCTCAGAATGTTCACCACTAGAAGGGACACCCTCACACTGAAGAGGTTGCTGTGGATGAACTCCGCGTTGCGGACGAGAAACGAGAGTGTGGCCGTAGCAAAGAACAGGAGGTCGAAGAGGAACAGGTACAGCAGGTAGGATTTCTCCGTGCGCTTGAATGCCTGGAAATTGAGGAAGGCGTAGGCAAGCGGGACCAGGATCACGACCCCCCAATACAGCCGGTCAAGAAAGTGAAGGAGAGTCATGGGAATTTCGCGTTCAGAAAGTCGTTCATACCCCCGGCTTCGGGCTCCGTCGAGCGCTTTGCACGCCCGCCGCTAGCGGGCGGCTTGCCCCCCGCCTGGGCCACCCGGTGCCGGAGCAGCGCCCGTCGGGGGAAGATTCAGATGGTAGCCGTAACGGTCCCCAAGCGCATATCCCAGCGTCCTGACCAGCGACTGCGAGGCCTCGTCGTAGAGCAGCGCTATCCGACCCTCCTCGCTGGCGAGCGTCGCCATCTTGAACACGTCCGAAGAGGTTCCCACGAATTTCCTGTCCACCTCCGTTGTGCCATCCGCAAGGGTCAGCTTTACCTGGATCCAGATCTCCCCGGCCAGCTCGGGCTCGCCTTCGGCCGAGAGGCCCTTTCTGACGAGGCCGAAGCGGACGATGCGGGTCTCAAGAACGCTCTTCGAGCTGGGGACCCGCTTGGAGTTGAGGAATCCGTTGTCACGGACAGCCGCCATCACCGCATTTGAGACAAGCTCGACGGGGGGGTGATCGGCGTTGCTGTTCACGACTGGCAGCAACGGCGCCTTGTCCGCGTCAAAGGCAGCCTGCTGCTTGCCGGTCACGTGGCTGTCGATCACGGCTCCTACCAGCACGGGAATCAGCCCGCCGCCGGTGTACTTGGGTATCGTCGACTCCATTCCGGGGGACACCCTAACGTCCGGCGGGTGGTACGCCTGGGGATCGGTCGTCGGCGTCGATACCGAGAAGTCATTGAGACGAAGCCTCCGTGTCTCGGGCGGTGTTCGTGTGGTTGAACAGCCGGCAAAGGCGATCGCTAGGAGTGTGACGAAAATTTCCTTGAGAATGGGCATGACGGGGTTTGGACGGCGACCCTTCCCGGCATCGCCGCCTCCCCGGAGTGAAGAGCCTCGGAGGAGGCAACGGATCGGGAAGCCTCTGGGTCAGGCGCGGTGGCGCCCTGCCACGGTGCAGGCATTATTCGGGCCTGCGTTCAAGCGGAAGCACAAGCCTGAACTTCCGCAAAGCCCCGCCCGGATTGTCATTCAGAGTCCTCTTTTGTGTCGAAAGTCCGGCGAGTCTTGCAATCATTGGGATGGTCGTCACTTCCCACGGAGGATACGCCAAAAACCCCAAAATCCATGGCTTCGAACATCGTCAAGTCCACCTATGGAACGACGCCCGACGGCACGCGAGTCGAGCTCTTTACCCTGACCAATGTGAACGGCCTGGTTTGCAAGGCCATCACCTACGGCGCGATCATCACGGAGCTCCACGTTCCTGACCGCATCGGAAAGCTCGGGGACATCGTCCTGGGTTTTGACAATCTAGGCCAGTACCTCACGCAGAACAGCCCCTACATGGGTGCCGTCATCGGCCGGATCGCCAACCGGGTTGGAAAAGGCCGCTTCGTGGTCGACGGCAAGACCTACACCCTCGCGATCAACAACGGCGAGAACACGCTGCATGGGGGCCTCAAGGGTTTCGACAAGGTCGTTTGGAGCTCCGAGGAGGATGACTCGGCCGACGGGCCCTCGGTCCTGTTCACCTACAAGAGCCCGGATGGTGAGGAGGGTTTCCCAGGGAACCTGACGACAAAGGTGCGCTACACGCTTACGAACGGCGATGAGCTTCGGATCGACTACGAGGCCACGACTGACAAGGCCACTCCCCTCAATCTGACAAACCACACCTATTTCAACCTGGCGTGCTCCTGCGACATCCAAGGCCACATGGTCCAGATCAAGTCGACCAAGCACACTGCCACCGACGCCGGCCAGATTCCGACGGGCAAGATAGAGGACATCACCGGCGGTCCCATGGACTTCACGGTAGCCAAGGCGATAGGCCGCGACCTGTGGAAGGCGCCGGGCGGGCAACGGGGCTACGATCACAATTTCGTGATCGAGGGCGGCGGTCGGGGCGTGGTCCTTGCGGCCCGCGTGCTCGAGCCCAAGAGCGGACGCACCATGGAGGTGTCGACGGACCAGCCTGCGGTGCAGTTCTACACCGGAAACAATCTAGACGGCACCACGGTAGGGAAGAGAGGGGTCGCCTACACGATGCACGCGGGTTTCTGCCTGGAGACCCAGCACTACCCCGACTCGATAAACCACCCGGACTTCCCGTCCACCCTGCTCCGCCCCGGCGAGACCTTCCACAGCACCACGATCTACCGTTTTGCGACCAAGTAGCGTGGGCTAGGCACCCGCGAGCCACAGCGCGCAGCCAAGAGCGGGGACTTCCAGCTCGGCCTCCACGATCCGTGTCGCCGCATTGCTTCCGGAATAGAGGAAGCGCTCGTGGTCGGCGACCTGTCTCCATGGTCCCCAGTCTGCGACCTCGCCGATGGATACGGTGACGTCCGCGGACGAAGGATTGACGGCGAAGAGCAGGCGCTCGGTTCCCTTCGACTGGTCCGCATTCAGGACAACCGCAAGGGCGTTCCCCCCATTGCTGAAGAACTTGAAATATTCCTCGGAAGGCCGGCTGAAATGCCGGAGCAGGCGGCCGGGATCCCCCCGCCTGAAGGTGATCCAGTCGGCGAAATAGGCGTGGGTTCCCTGGTAACGGTACATCCGCTTGTAATCGACGACGTTGAGGTCGCCGCGAAGGTACGTGTTGCCGACGCCCCCCTTTGAGCGCAGGAAGTCCTGCCCTGCGGAGATCATCGGGATTCCCACCGACATGAATAGCAATGCCGCCATGAGGTGAGTGCGCCGCACATCCCCCGGGGTCGGGCTCGCTCCGTTGAAGGCCCCATTCTCGGTAATGGTGTCGATCCAGGTCCGGTCGTCGTGTGACTCGGTGTAGTTGACCGTCTGCGCCGGCCACTTTGCGAAGTACCAGGGCGAGCCGCGCAGAAAATATTCCAACCGGTCGGCGGTGCCGGTGCCCCTCACGTAGTCCCGGATGAAGTTCCTGAAGCCGTCGTTCCACGACGCCCAGCCGGTGTCGCGCAGCGTGCCCGCGATGTGCCCGCGGAAGCTCCAGGGCTCCGCAATCAGGATCACGTCCGGCTTGGCCCGCTTCAGGGCGGCTTCGATCTCGCTGAGCACCTCGACGCCTAGGAGCTCGGCCAGGTCGAAACGGAAGCCGTCGACGCCGTAGGCCTCAATCAGGTGGATGCAGCTGTCGATGATCAGCCTCTTGGACATCGCGGCGCCGGCGCGGACGTCGTTGCCACACCCGCTCCAGTTGGCCATGCTCCCCGCGGCGTCCTGCTCGAAGTAGTAGAGCCGGTCGATCGCCATCAGGTGCGGGGGCTCGCCGACGTGGTTGTAGACCACATCCAGGACGACCGCGATGCCTCGCTCATGGAACGCCTTCACCAGCTGCTGCATCTCGCGCACGCCCGACGCCTCTTCCGGAACCAGCGAATAGCTGCTCTCCGGGGAGAAGTAGTTGTTGGTCATGTAGCCCCAGTGGTACTCTTCGACCGTCTTGTTATCGAACTCCTGGACCGGCTGGAGTTCGACGCAGTTAACGCCCAGGTGATTGAGGTAGAAGTCGGAGCTCTGGACCCATTTGGTGAGTCCAGTGAAGCCGCGCCGCTCGGCGGCGGTGAGCTTGACGGGGGCCTTCGCGGTGAGGTCTCGCAGGTGCGCCTCGGCGATCACGAGATCCTGCCAGGCCGGTGTCTGGTATTCAGTGTCCCCCCGCCCCACCCAGTCACGGTCGAGCACGATCCCGGGGCCTGCCCTGTCGACGGTCGCGATCGCGTAGGGATCGAGAATGTCCTCCCGCAAAGCCACCTTGCCTGAAAGCCCGTCCAGCACGTTGAGCGAGTACCAGTAGAACCAGCCGTGGAGGTTTCGGTCGAGCTCGACCTCCCACACTCCCGCCGCGCCATGGGCATCGCCCCTTCGCGCGAGCGGAAAAACCTCGGCAGCATTCCTCGCCACCATCTCGTGGCAGGTGTGCAGGGTGACCGACTCGGCCCTCGGCGCGAAGAGCCTGAAGAGGGTCGAGTTCGGGCTCACCAGGGCGCCAAGCGGCAGGTCCGATCCCAGCTGGAAGAAAAAGTCGCCGGGGACAAGGGGCACGGAGATCGAGGCGGCGCCGGTGCCGGCGGACACCGACCACTGGCCCGCCATGTCCAGCGACGCCCCCAGCTCGAAGCGCCAGAGGTGTGCCCCCGTCCTCCTGGGATCGATGAAGCGGTTGACGTTGCCGAACTCGTCGCGGACACAGTTGGGCGCGTCATCGTTGGGGTGGAGCCACTGGTTCTCGACCGTCACGAACTTGAATCGAAGATCTCGGTTGAAGAGGATCCCTGCGGCTGGCCCGCCCCAAAGCAACACCTGCTCCCCGTTGAGCTCCTCGAGTTTGAGTCTCCATGCCTCGTTTCCCACGGCGGCCTGCCATCCGTTGAAGGCCCCGGCGACGTAGACACGGTCGCTGGCGGGGTCGACCAGGTTGTCGAGCCTGAGGGGGAGGACGAAGTACAGGATGCCCGGCTCCTTGATAAAGTACCGGAAGCTCCTGCCCGCCGCGACATCCGGCGCCATCGACAGCCTCGTGACCTCGACTCCTCCGGAGAGTGCGATCACCGGGGGCTCCGGGGAAATCCAGTCGCGCTCAAACTCGACTATCCCGCTGGAGAGCGAGTCAAGCCATGCGCGGACGAGCCTGGGGGTGGGTGCGGACATTGACCAGAACCGTTAAGCAGCAAGCGTACCCATTTCCGGTACGCGACCGCAAGCGCCCTCCTAAGGAATTGCTGCGGAAAAATACGGACGACACGCACCGTTTCGTTTGCTAGGGTTGCGGAGCCGACGATGAGGATGACCCATTCGCAGATGTATTCCCGCTTCCTTGCGAGCGATCCCGCGTGGAACGGGCGCTTCTTCACAGGGGTCCTGACGACGGGAATCTACTGCCTGCCCTCGTGCCATTCGAAGAAGGCCAGGCCCGAGAACGTGCGGTTCTTTCCAAGCTGCGAGGCAGCCCGCTCGTCCGGGCTGCGGCCGTGCAGGAAGTGCCATCCCGACGACTTCGCCCGGGGCTCGGACCCGGTGCTCGAGACCATTGAGGAGTTGGTCGCCGAAATCCGCGCCCATCCGGGGTCCTTCGAGGACGCCCGGGCCGTTGTTCGCCGCTCGGGCTTCGGGACGACGCGCTGCTTCGAGCTTTTCAGGCAGCATTTCCACTCGACCCCCGCCGACCTCCTCCTGAAGGCGAGGATCGGCGCCGCAAGGCGCCTCCTTACCGACTCCGACGCCACCCTGTCGGAAATCTCGGGAGCCGCTGGCTTCGAGGCAATCTCGGTGTTCCACAAGCATTTCAAGGAGCAGAACGGGATGACCCCGGCCGCCTATAGGAAGCTGCATGTGCGGGGCCCCTTCCAGATGGAGCTTCCGGCCGGCTACTGCCTTTCCCACCTTCTGCGCACTCTGGGGCGGGATCCTGTCAGCGTCACCGAGCGCCTTGCCGATGGCCGCTACCAGATGTCCGCAGACCTGGACGGCGTGCCGGCGGTCGTGGGGGTTCGGTTTTCAGGGCGCTGGGCGCTGGTCGACCTCGAGGGTCGGGCCGAATTCGGCACGTCCCAGCGGGTCGCGGCCCACCGGCAGGTGGCCGCCCTCCTGGGACTGGACCAGGACGCCGCAGCCTTCGCACGCCTTGCGCGACGGCTGGGACTGGCCCGGCTCGTCGCGGGAAGGGCGGGCCTGAGGCTCAGCCGCACGCCCAGCGTGCTGGACGGACTTCTCTGGTGCATCATCGGCCAGCAGATCAACCTGCCTTTCGCCTGCCAGCTCAAGCGCCGCCTGATCGAGGCCAGGGGAGCCCCGCTCGCCTCGGGCCTGTACTCGCTTCCGACGCCGGAAAAGATCGCCGAGATGGAACCCGCGGAGCTGCGCCCGTGGCAGTATTCGCGGCAGAAGGCCGAGTACCTGATAGGTGCAGCGCGCCACGTCGCAGCAGGGACACTCGACCTCTTGGCGCTCCAGGCCATGTCCGCGACCCGGGCCGAGCGCACACTCCTTGCCGTCCGCGGCCTCGGCCCGTGGTCCGTCAACTACCTGATGATGCGTTCCCTCGGGTTCGCTGACTGCGTTCCCCTGGGCGACACCGGCGTCACCAGCGGCCTCCAGACCCTTTTCAGGCTCGAACAGCGGCCCGACGCCGAGGCAACCCTTCGCCTGATGTCCGTTTTCTCCCCCCACCGCAGCCTCGCCACCGCCCATCTCTGGCAGATAAACGCCCCCCCTCCATGAAGATCCCCCCCCCGCTTGGTTTCTCCACATTTCCGACGCCACTCGGAAAGTTCAGCATCGCAGTCACGCCCACGGGCTGCGTGGCCGCCACGGCGTTTGGGGGCAAGGCTGCCCTGAGCCGCCGCCTGGGAGGCGAAAGGCTCGTGAGGGATAGCCGCGGCTGCGCCCCGGCTCGGGCCCAAGTCGAAGAATGGTTCCGCGGGGCCCGCAGGCGCTTCTCGCTCAGGCTGCGCCCTTCTGGGACGCCGTTCCAGCGCCGTGTTTGGAGCGCGCTTTCGCGAATCCCGTTCGGGCAGACGCGCTCCTATGACGACATCGCAGGTGCCTTGCGAAGCTCGGCCCGGGCGGTGGGCCGTGCCAACGCGACCAACCCGATCTGCCTGCTCGTACCCTGCCACAGGGTGATCGGCTCCGACGGCTCGCTCACCGGCTTTGCCTTTGGCCTCACACGAAAGCGGCGCCTCCTGAGTATTGAGCGGGAGGCTTTCTCAGGCTGAGGCCGACTTGTGGACGGCCGCGATCAGTGACGTGAGCTTCGCCGGGTCCTTGACCCCCGGAGCGGACTCGATGCCGCTGTTGACGTCGATGAACCGCGCCGCGGTGCCGGCCAGGGCCTCAGCGATGTTCGCGGGGTTGAGTCCGCCGGATAGGATCCAGGTAGTTTCGGGATAACTCTCGCGGTGCCTGCGGAACTTGGGCCAGTCGCCGGTGCGCCCCGTGCCGCCGAAGAGAGCCGAATCGAACGTGTCGAGTAGGACGGTCTTCGCCAGACCGAGCCACGCAGGCAGTACGTCCGTTCCCGGAGGCAGCTTGGGGGCCAGCCAGAGATTCGCAGCCCCCACGGCCATCGACCATTCCTGAACGGTTTGTATCGGAAGGTCGTGGCGGAAATGCAGCTGGAAACGGTCGAAGCCCGCCTTCCGCATCTCACCGAGCGCGGCGGCTTCGGGTTCCACCGCGACCGCAACCCTACGGCGCGGAGGCAGGCGCTTCTCCATCGAGCGGTACTGCTCCAGGGAGATGTACCTCGGGGACTTCGGGTAGAGGTTGAAGCCGAGATAGTCGACGCCGCACGCGTCCGCAAAGTCCGCGTCCACGAGCGAGGTCAGCCCGCACACCTTGATCTGGATCCCATCTATCATGCCGCGAGAGTCAGCGGAACGAATTGACGGACTCAACGACGTGGCGCACCTGCTCGTCCGAGAGCTCCGGGAAAATGGGCAGGCTGACGCAGTCCGAGCAGACCCTCTCCGAGACGGGAAGAGTGCCCTTCCCCTTGCCCAGACCGGCGAAACAGGGCTGCAGGTGAAGCGGAACAGGGTAGATCAGGTCGGTGCCTATGCCGAGCCCGGACAGATGCTCGCGCAGGGCGTCGCGCCTCGGATGAAGGACCGTGAACTGGTGGTAGACCGACTCCCCATAGGCGGCCTGCGAGGGAAGGCGCATACCCGCGAGGCGGATCCCGTCCAAGTAGACACGCGCGATCGCCCGACGGCGCCGCGTCCACCCTTCGAGATGGGGCAGTTTGACGTTGAGCAGGGCCCCCTGGAAGCCGTCCATCCGGAAGTTGCCTCCCACGATCGCATGGTGGTAGCGCTTGTCGGAGCCATGCACGCGGATGAGCTTCGCGCGGGCGGCAACCTCAGGCCGGCGCGAGACAAAGGCGCCTCCCTCCCCGCACCCTCCGAGGTTCTTCGTCGGGTAGAAACTGAAGGTCCCGCAGTCGCCGATCAGACCCACCGGCGTGCCCTTGTAACGCGCTCCCACCGCCTGGGCGCAGTCCTCGATCACGAAGAGCTTGTGCCTTCGGGCGATCGCCATGATCTCGTCCATCCTCGCCGGCAGGCCGAACAGGTGCACGACCACGACCCCCTTGGTGCGGGGCGTGATCGCCGCCTCAAACGCGGCGGGGTCGAGATTGAATGAGCCCTCCTCAATGTCTGCGAACACGGGCTTGGCTCCCGTGTAGCTTGCGCCCCACGCCGACGCGATGAAGGTGAACGGCGGCACGATCACCTCGTCGCCCGGACCGAACCCGGCAATCATGCACGCGACGTGCAGCGGCGCCGTGCCGCTGTTCATCGCGACAACCCCGGGATAGCCGAGGACAGAGGCGAAGTTTGCCTCGAAGTCCTCCACGTCTTTGCCTAGGCAGAACCGCGTCGCGTCGTAGGTCGCGGCAAGCGCGGCCAGCGCCTCCTGCCGGATCGCCCGGTGCTGGGGCCCTAAGTCGATGAAGGGTACTTTCATGAGAGGGTGGCGATGAGCGCCGCTATGAGCTCGTCGATGCCGGGCTTCGATGCCTCGAAATCGACGCTCAGGCCGACCTTGCGCATCGCCTCGCTGGTCTGGGGGCCGATGCTGCCGTAAAGAGGGTGCTTGGCGCCCTTCTCCAGCTTGAGGGCGTTGCCCTGGTCGATGAAAGACTGCGCAGACGAGGAGCTTGCAAAAAGGACGGCGTCGGCGCCCCGGACGCGATAGTCCGCCGCAACAGGGTCTGCAGAAAGGTCCACGGCCTCGGTCTTGTATACCTGCAGGCAGTCCACCATCGCCCGGGCCTCCTCCAGCTTGCGCACCAGGACGTCGCGGTTGAGGTTGCCCGTGATCACGAGCACCTTGGCGCTGTCCATGCTGCCGGTGGCGATCAGCTCTGCGGCGAGCGCCTCGGCGGTCGCCTTCTTCGGCTGGCACTCGACCTTGACGTGGAACCCATGCACCGCCTTGGCCGTTGTGTCCCCGACACAGGCGACTCGGATCAGGCCAAGCGAGCGGATGTCATCGAAGACCCGCATGAACTCACCGAAGAAATGGTGCACGCCATTGCCGCTCGTGAACACGATCCAGTCATATGAGCCCAGCTCTAGCAATACGTCGGCAAGGGTCTGCTTTGAAACCTCCCTGGAGATCCGTATCACAGGCAGCTCGACCACTTCGGCGCCGAGCAGAGACAGCTTGGCCGAAAGCTCCGATGCCTGGTCGCGCGTGCGCGTCACCACCACTCGCCGTCGCTCCAAGGAAGTCTTTGCCTCGCTGGTCATAGGAGCGTCACTTCAGGCCCAGCCGGCCCAGGATTCGGGCGGCCGCTGCGAGCGGCAACTCAAAATCCTCCGCGGCGAGCGGCATCGTCCTCAGGCCGACGGCCTCGTGGAAAAAATAGAGCGTATCCCCGTTCGCGTAGGCGCCTAGCGCTGTGTGGCAACCCCCGCCGAGTGCGTTCTGGAGCGCGCGCTCCAGACCGACGCCCCGGGCTGTGGCAGCGTCGAGGATGCCGTCGAAGCGGGCCTCCTCGCCGACGCGGCATTGGATGGCAACGGCACCCTGGGCGACCGCCGGCACCATGCTCTCGAAGCCGATCGGATGAAACTCGACGCCGGGCCAGGAGTGGATGCCGAGCCTCTTGCAGCCCGCCACCGCGAGTATGGTCCCGTCGGCCTGGTGCTGATCGGCGATCTTCCTGAGGCGTGTGTCGACGTTGCCGCGGATCTCGATGAACTCCAGGTTCGCAAAAAGCATGGCCGCCTGGTGTCGACGGCGCGGACTGCCGGTGGCGAGCTTGGCCGGCGAGGTCACGCCGTTCCTGAGCACGAGCATGTCCCTCGGATCCTCTCGGGGCAGGTACCCGGCGATGGTCAGGCCGTCGGCCGAGTCCCCGGGAAGGTCCTTGGCGCTGTGGACGGCGATGTCGGCCTCCCCGCGGCGCAGCGCGGCCTCGAGCTCGTGGGTGAAAAGGCCCTTGCCGCCCTTCTGCTCAAGGGACCACTCCGCCTGCTTGTCGCCCGTGGTGACCACCTTTATGATGTCGCACTCGACCCCCAGGAGCTCGCGCAGGCGCGCGGAGACAAGCTCCGCCTGGGCGAGCGCCAGAGGGCTCTTCCGTGTGGCGAGGGCGATTTTCTTTCCCATTATAGGCGCCCCATCCCATTCAGGCGCGTGGAAGGCCGCCTAATAAGCGGCCTGCACGCCTTTCAGGTTCTTCTTGGACATCCAGGGCATCATGCTGCGAAGCCTCTGGCCTGTCTTCTCGATCTGGTGCGCGGCGCCCTTCTTGAGGAGCTTGTTGTACTTCTTCAGGCCTCCCTTGTACTCGGCTACCCACTGACGCGTGAACTTGCCGGACTGGATCTCGGAGAGGATCTTCTTCATTTCGCGCTTGGTGCCGGCGTTGACGATCCGGGGGCCGCGCGTGATGTCGCCGTACTTGGCCGTCTCGGAGATCGAGAAGCGCATGCCCGCGATACCGCTTTCGTACATGAGGTCGCAGATCAGCTTGAGTTCGTGGAGGCACTCAAAGTACGCCATCTCGGGCTGGTAGCCCGCCTCGACGAGGGTCTCGAAGCCCGCCTGCACGAGGGCGCTCGCGCCGCCGCAGAGGACGGCCTGCTCGCCGAACAGGTCGGTCTCGGTCTCCTCCTTGAAGGTGGTCTGGAGAACGCCGGCGCGGGTCGAGCCTATGCCCTTGGCCCACGCGAGAGCGGCCTGTTTGGCCTTTCCCGAGCGGTTCTGGAAGACGGCGACAAGGGCCGGCATCCCCTTGCCCTCGACGTAGAGCCGGCGGACCATGTGGCCGGGCCCCTTGGGCGCCACCATGATGACATCGATGTCCTTGTGGGGCTTGATGAGGCCGAAGTGCACCGCCAGGCCGTGGCTGAAGATCAGCGTCTTGCCTTTGGAGAGGTTCGGAAGGATGTCGTTCTTGTAGACATCCGCCTGCTTCATGTCGGGCAGGGCGACCATGATCACGTCGGCCTGCCGAACGGCCTCGGCCGTGTCGACAACCTTGAATCCGTGCTGCTTGGCGACCGCGCGCGACTTTGAGCCGGGATAAAGGCCGATGATGACCTTGCATCCGCTGTCCTTGAGATTCAGCGCGTGGGCGTGGCCCTGCGAGCCGTAGCCCAGCACGGCGAGCGTCTTGTTCTTGAACACGCCGAGGTCGGCGTCCTTGTCGGTGTACACTTTGGCAGGCATGGTAGGTATGGAGATGAGGGGGTTGGTCTTAGCGGGTAAGGGCAAGGCGCCCAGTGCGTGCGATTTCGATGATTCCAAAGGGTTCGAGGAGGCCCAGGAATGCGGCCACCTTCTCCTCGTCTCCGGTGACCTCTATGATCAGCGAGTCCTGGGCGAGGTTTGCGATTTTTGCCCGGAAAACCTCCTTGATCTGCAGGATCTCCGGCCGGGTGCTGGCATCTGCCTTGACCTTCACGAGGACCAGCTCGCGGTCGATCGTCTGGCGCTCCTTGAAGTCCATGATCTCCACGACATTGACCAGCTTGCGCAGCTGATTCGTGCAGAGGTCGAGCGCGGCATCGTCTCCCTTGAGCACAATCGTGATCCTGGACAGCGAGGCGTCATGGGTCGGCGCCACGTTCAGGGAGTCGATGTTGAAGCCCCTGCCCGAGATCATGCCGGCCACGCGGGCCAGAACGCCGAACTTGTTCTCAACGAGTACTGAGATCGTATGTCGCATGATGTGATGTTGGACGGGTGCGCAGGCAGGTCAAAACCAGCCTACGGCGGGTCCAAAGGTCAACCAAGCCTAGCCTCAAAAGGAAAGCATAAACGCTCAGCGGAAGAATCGGGGGCGATGCAAAAATCGGGCCGCGTGCTTGCCCTTAAAAGGCCTCGGGGCGAAGCTTCAGGCTCCATGCCCACATCCCGCATGATACGCGCAGCCTGCGTCACCCTGTCCCTAGCCGTCCTGACGGCAGGCTCAAGCTCCCGGGGAGGAAGCCTGGAACCGGCGGTAACCCAGGAGACCATCGCCGGCGCCGACGGCGCCCGGCTTAGGGTGGAGGCCGTGGAGCCCCATGTCGTGCGCCTGTGGATCAAGCCGTCCGGCGACTTCAGCCGGCCGGTTTCACTGGCGATGGCGACGGCGCCCACCGGGCGCTCCCAGCTTGGGGTGACGCGCAAGCCGCAGGACGAGCTTGTGTCCACTGGAGCGCTGAGTGTCCACGCGAAGCCGGGAACACTCGAATTCAGCGTCCTGGCGGGCGACGCGGGGCCCGCTCTCCTCCAATCGGCCCGGGTGGCGGTGGCGGCTGACGGTTCATGGTCCCTAACGGCGTCGCTGGCGGCCTCGGAGCACCTCTTCGGGCTGGGACAGGACAACCATAACAACGGCCGGCTTGATCGGCGCGGCGTCGTCAGGGATCTTTGGGAAGGCCAGCAGATCAATTCCGGCAACGTGACGGCCCAGTACCCCGTGCCGTTCCTGTTGAGCTCGGGGCCGGATGGACATGCCTACGGGATCTTCTTCGACAACGTGCACCGTCTGCGATTCGACCTCGGAAAGAGCCGCCCCGACCAGTTGCGGGTCGACGCCGATGGGGGCGAGATCGATTTGTACGTCATCGACGGCCCGAGGCTGGCGCAGGTGATCGAGCGCTACACCGCGTTAACCGGCAGGCCCTCCCTGCCGCCTCTGTGGGCCCTAGGTTACTGGCAGAGCAAGTGCACCTACTATGACTGGAACGCCCTCGACGACGCCTACCAGCAGCTGACGGCGCGCGGCTTTCCCGTCGACGTCATGGTGATCGACGCCGACTGGCCCGAGGTCATTACCGACTATGTGTGGGCCAAGCGCTGGATCGAGTCGGGCCATGGCCTGACGCCGGCCGAGAAGATCGCCGAATATGCGAAGAAGGGGGTCAAGATCGTGGTCTCGCAGTCGGGCCCGATGGTGCAGCAGGCCTCGCCCACGTTCGCGTCCGGCTGGGCAATGGGCGTCTTCGCGACCGACGGCAAGGGAGGATCCGTCGAATGCGGCTACTACGGGGGAAAGCTCCTCGACTTCACGCATCCAAAAATCAACGAATGGCTCTGGCCCCAGACCCGCAAGCTAAACGAGGCCGGCGTCGCCGGATGGTGGCTCGACCTGGATGAGCCCGAGGGCGAGCCGCCCCAGACCCACTACTACGCCGGCGGGCCCGCTGATATCCACAACCAGTACTCGCTGCTTTGCACCTTGAGCTTCGAGGGCGTGCAGCTGGCAGTCCACCCGGACCAGAGGCCCTTCATCCTCTCCAGGGCCGGCCCGGCGGGTTTCCAGGCCCACCATGCAGCCGTGTGGACCGGGGACATCTACAGCGACTACGCCACCCTGCGTGCCCACCCCCCCGAGATGCTCAACTCGGGGCTGTCCGGCCTGGCCTACTGGACCTGCGACACCGGCGGGTTCCTGACCGGCTACTACAAGGACGACCAGCTCGGGGCCCACGCACGCCTCTATGAGCGCTGGATGCAGTTCTCCGCGTTCAGCCCCATTACGAGGGCGCACAAGGCAGGCGGAGCGCCCGAACCCTACGCCTTCGGCATCGCAACCGAGCAGGGCACGCGCCACTACCTGCAGCAGCGTTACCGGCTCATGCCCTACATCTATTCCCACGCCTGGGAGGCGAGCAAGAAGGGCCTGCCCATCGTCAGGCCCCTCGCCCTTGAATTTCCCACCGACCCAAGGTCCGTGACCACGCCAGGCGACGAATACATGTTCGGAAACGGGCTGTTGGTCGCCCCCGTGCTTTTCGAGGGACAGTCCAACAGAAAGGTCTACTTCCCACCGGGAACGTGGACGGACTGGGACTATGGCTACGACTACGCGGGCGGGCGCGACTGGGTCGTCGCCGCGCCGCAGAACAGGATTCCCGTGGCGGTGCGGCCCGGAGCCATCATCCCGATGGCGCCCGACATGAAGAACACGGCGGAGAAGGCCTGGGATCCTCTCACCGTCGAGGTGTTTCCCTCGGGAACCTCGGAGTTCACACTCTACCGGGACGACGGGCGAAGCTTTGCGTATCAGACAGGTGACTACACAACCACCCACTTCATCAGCACCAAGACCGCGCGCAAGGTCCTCTTCACCCTGGACGAGTCGAACAAGCGCTATGCCCCCGCCCGTTACATCGAGCGGCTTCACCTGCGACAGGCGCCGGTGTCGGTGCTTCTGGACGGCAGGCTGCCCAAGGCCGGGTTCTCCTGGGACACTCAGCTGCGCGTCCTGAGCGTCGCCTTCGCCGCCGGCGAGGCTACCCGGCACACGCTCGAGGTTACCTTGGCGGCCCAGGCGCTCGAGCCGCGCACGGCACCCTCGCTCGTAGCCGACGTCATCGACCCGAGGGGCGAGGCGGCCGGATCGGGCGGCAAGCCGACGCCCCACTTCTTCCCTGCGCCGGCCCTGCCGGCCGCCGTCAAGGCCAGCAACTACGACAATGGCGGCGAGGGAATTGCATTCCACTGCGCGGCCCCCCTGCCCTCCCGCAAAACGTACCGCGACGACGACATCGGCCTGACGCCGACCTCCGATTCCGGAGGAGGCTATGTCCTCGCCCGCATGCAGGTGGGGGACTGGGCGCGCTACTCGGTGGACTGTGGCAATGGAGGCTACTTCGATCTCATCGTGCGCGCGGCGAGCTCCCGGGGCGGAGCCAGGCTGCGGCTGGTCGCCCTTGACCAGACGCTGGTGACAGTCGATATCCCCGCGACAGGCGGGAACGACTCGTTCAAGGACCTGAGGTTTCCCTCAGTCTATCTTAATCCGGGGCAGCTCATCCTCTTGGTCTATGTGGAGGCGCCGGGCTTCGCGCTGAACACGATCCGTTTTGAGCCCGCGGCCCATCCTCCCTCCACGTACTCCGCTGCGCTGGCGTTTAGGCGTGGTGTCGCCGAGGTCACCGGGCGGGGCGAAGAGGGCCATCCCCTGGGCTATGTGCGCAGCCTGGGTCGCATCGGCAGCAGCATCACCCTGGGCGTGCTCGGAGGCCAAGGCGGGCCGAGGATCGTGCGCATCCATTATTCCAGCAACCAGAACGGGCCTGTGGCCACGACCCTCACAGTCAACGCCGACCCTGCGGTGAAGCTGCCGATCGCGCCAACCGGCGGTGAATGGAAATCGATCGACGTGCCGGCTACTCTGTCGCCCGGCGCCAATCGGATCACCCTCGAGGGCCAGGAGGACGGCTGGAACTCCGTGCAGGTGGACCAGGTCGAGGTCCTCGCGCGATAAGGCCTAGAAAGGGCGGGCTAAGACTCGCCCCTTCTCAGGCTGCGGCGGTGGGCGATGCCCCACATCAGCAGCGCTCCGAGGACGCCGAAGGGCGCCTTGACATCCTCCCGGGCTAAGCGGCTGGAGCCGCTTTGGCCGGGATTCCCGTCGAGCCTGGGGCTGGAAGCCCCGGGACTCTCGGATGGGTTCGCACTTCATCGGGGCCGCAGCCCTTGCGGGCCGTCTTACGCTTCCCTCGGTGCGCAGCCACGGCCTGCCCGGGAACGGTTGACGGGCTTCGCGCCGTCGCAATCCGGAAACTGACGGCGCATCCCCGCTTGCACGGAGTGGGACCGTGCCCAGAGTCGTCGATAGCGACACCATGCACATCCCGGACGGCTTCATCGACACGAAGACAGCCCTGACTGCAGGGGCACTCGCGGCGGTGGGCACCGGATTCGCCCTGCGCCAGGTCCGGCGAGAGCTTCCGCCGCGGCGCGTGCCTCTCTTGGGACTGGCCGCCGCGTTCCTGTTCGCCGCGCAGATGATCAATTTTCCCATAGCCGGTGGCACGTCCGGTCACCTCATCGGAGGGGCCCTGGTCGCCGTGCTGCTCGGACCCGCCGCGGGTGTGGTGGTGCTGGCCAGCGTGCTCATCGTCCAATGCCTGCTATTCGCCGACGGGGGGGTGCTCGCGCTAGGAGCCAATATCTTCAACATGGGGATCGTCGCGACATTCACCGGTTACGGCGTGGCGCGCCTCGTGGGCCTCGTCATGCCAGGCCTGCGCGGCCGGGTTGCGGGGATGGCCTTCGCCGGCTGGTGCTCGGCCGTGGTCGCCTCCGTGGGATGCGCCGCCCAGCTAGCCTGGTCCGGGACCGTGGCTTGGGAGGTAGCCCTTCCCGCGATGGTCGGCGTCCACATGCTGATCGGTATCGGAGAGGGTCTGATCAGTGCCCTTGTCCTGCTTGCCGTCCTGCGCACCCGGCCCGACCTCGTTCTTGCCGACGGCCCTGAGGGCAAGGGCGAATCGCTCCGCGGAATTGTCGCCTACGGCCTGCTTGCGGCGCTCGGACTCGCCCTTTTCGTGGCCCCGTTCGCCTGCCCCTGGCCCGACGGCCTCGAGTCCGTGGCCTCCAAGCTCGGCTTCGAGCACCGGGAGACGGCCCACCTGCTGGCCGCTCCCGCCCCGAACTATCTGGTTCCGGGGATAACCTCGCGAGGGCTGGCGACCGCCGTCGCGGGCGCCATCGGGGCCGTGGTCGCTTTCGGTCTTGCCCTCATCCTGAGCCGGTTCCTGGTGCGCGGTGCCGCACGTGGCGAGGCCGCAGACCCGATATGAGCGGCTCCCATTTCGACCACCAGCACCCGGAGGCCGCAGCCGGGGCCGACGGCGCCGTTGCCTCCAGCCCGATGTACGCCGCACCCGCGGGGGCCAAATTGGCCGTCGCCGTGGCGCTCATCACGGTCACGATGCTGCTGCCGCCGTCGCAGTCGCGCTGGCTCATCGTGGTGGCCGGGATCCTTCTTTTCGCCATGGTGTTCAGTCTCGTTTCCCCATGGTTCGTGGCCAAACGCCTCCTCATGCTGGCTCCTTTCATGCTCTGCGTGGTCCTCGGGGCGGCCCTGCAGCCCGGCTCGGCGTTGGACTGGCGCATCGTCGCCGCCAAGAGCTCGCTGTGCCTGGTCACGGTAATCCTGCTGGCCAATACGACGCCTTTCGGGGCGATCCTGCGCGTGCTCGAGAAAATGGGCGTCCCTGCGCTGCTGATCACGACGATGGCCCTCATGAACCGGTACCTGTTCGTGCTCGCCGACGAGATGGTCCGCATGCGCAGGGCTCGCACCAGCCGCACGTTCGTGAGGAGCCGCGGTTTCACATGGACGGTGCTCGCCACCGTCGCGGCCAGGCTCTTTGAACGCGCGGCAGAACGCGCGGACCGCATTTATGCCGCCATGTGCGCAAGGGGGTGGCGGTGATTGCGGCGCTTGAGGTCACTCGCCTGGACTACCGCTACCGCGACGGCACGGTCGCTCTGCGCGACGTCAGTCTGAGCGTGGCGCCCGGTGAGTGCGTGGGGCTGCTGGGACCCAACGGCTCCGGCAAGTCGACGCTTTTGCTGCACCTCAACGGGATCCTGCCCGACAAGCACGGCGAAGGAGGCCCGGTACGGGTCAACGGCGAGGCCGTCTCCCGTGGCAACTTGGAGGCCGTGCGCCGCCAGGTCGGCCTGCTTTTCCAGAATCCCGACGACCAGCTCTTTTGCGCGAGCGTGGGCGAGGATGTAGCCTTCGGACCGGAGCAGCTCGGTCTCTCGAAGGCCGAGACCGACGAACGTGTCGCGCGCGCGCTGGCGCAGGTGGGACTTGCGGGCTATGGCCGTAGGGCCACCCACCACCTGAGCCAGGGGGAAAAGCGCCGTGTGTGCCTCGCCGGGGTGCTCGCGTGCGAGCCCTCGGTCCTCGTGCTGGACGAACCCACAAGCGACCTTGATCCCCGGGGGCGTCGCGAGTTCAAGGCCCTGATCAAGGGGATCCCGGCGACAAAGATCATCGCGACGCATGACCTTGAGATGGTGGTGGAGCTGTGCCCCCGCTCAGTGATCCTGGACCGCGGCCAGGTGGTCGGCGATGGCCCGACGCTCCAGCTGCTGGACAACGAGGAGTTCATGCTGGCCCACGGGCTGGAAAGGCCGCTCATCCTTGACGTCATCGACTCCAAGGCACCGTTCACGGTGAAGGTCTTCAACCCGGGCCGCTGAAGCGCCCCGGCTAGAATCTCAGGTGCCAAAAACCTGAATCGCACCGCCAGCCAGAGCGACACAGGCGCCGGCAATGGCATGGCTATAACGGCCCGAGGCGGCCGTCGTCACGACCTCGAAGCCCATGAGGGAGGCGACGACCGCGCCCACCATGGAGACCAGCGTGGCCGCAGCGAACACGCAGGCCACGGCCATGGCCGCAGCCCATCCCGTGGTGGCGGCCGGATAGACCAGGAAGGGAATCAGGGGGGCGCAGGGACTGAAGGCGAAGATGGCGAGGAGCAGGCCCGGCGTAAGGAGGATCGTCTGGTTCGTGGCCGGATCGTGGATGTGGTCGTGGGAATGGAGCATGCCGGCCTGCGCGTGCGTGTGGCCATCAGGCCCCTCGGCGCGGGCCTTGTTTATCCCCCACGTCGCATAGGCCAGGCCGCAAGCGATGAGGAACCACGCGGCCACCTCCCCCCGGAACGCCGGCAGGAGACCCAGGAGGGCGAGACAGGAGCCGAGGCCGTAGCCCGCGAGTCCCAGCACAAGGGAGCTGCCCACGTGGGCGACGCCGCACGCAAACGTCAGGCAGGCCGCCCTCGCGGCGGACCATCCGCGACGACGCGCAATGGCGATGAACGGCTGGTAGTGGTCGTTTCCAGCCAGAGTGTGGACCACGCCGACGGCGGCGGCGCCCGCGAGCAGCAGTGTAAGGTCTGTCTTTATGCGGCGTTGGCCTCGGTTGCGAGCAGGCCGACGAGAGAGCGCACTGCATTCACCACAAGCGGAACGGCCGCGGCCACCGGCTCGGAGAGCTCCATGCTCATCGGCCGCACCGTCTCGACGGAGACCGTGACCAGCCGCACATCCGGCATCTTGTCCAGGATCGTCGCCGCTGCGAACAGGTCCTTTAGGCCGAAGTCGTGGGCCGACAGCCCCTGCGGCAAGCCGGAGGGTGTCGTGGCGCGGAACTGCTTGAACGTTCCCGCTGGGCTGCCGTCGCGCGTGGCGTCGATCATCACGACGGTATCGCAAGCTTGGATGTGCTCGAGCAGGTCAATGCCGCCGGTTCCCCCGTCGAGCAGCCTGGTTCCCGGCAGAGGAGGACAGCGTTCCAGCTCCCGCAGAATGTGGATGCCCACGCCCTCGTCCCCCATCAGCAGGTTGCCGACGGCGAGGACGAGGATCGGCGCCGCCGGGTCGGATGGCGCCCGGGTGTGCTGAGCCTCACCGACAAGATTGGTGTCGAGTAGGCTCATGCGCTCAGACCGCCCTAACAGGGCTCGCCTTCTCAGCGGGCTTGGCAGGCGCCTTCACCGGGGAGGGGTAAGGGGAGATGCCCGACGCCTCCTCTGCCTCGATGTCCTTCCTCTTCATGAACTTCCAGCCGCCAACCATCGAGGAGAGGACACCGTGGCCCTCAACGTAGTCGTGGTAGAACACCAGGTAGACGTGAACGATCGTGAACACGATGAACGCCCACATCACCGCGTAGTGGAAGATGCGCAGTGAGAACTCGCTGCCGAACAGCGGAGTCACCCAGACAAAGAGCCGGGGGAACCACGAGCTGCTGGTCGGCGCATAGAGGGCGTAGCCTGAGATGATCTGAAACACCGTCAGCAGGCCGGTGCCGCAGTACGTGAAGTAGGCCATCGAGTTGTGGCCGAGCGTTTGCACGGGTTTCTCCGTCGACTGCAGGACATCGACCTTGAGGACATCGCCGATCTGCTGGAGCTGCGCTTTCCTCAGCGGGAAGAAGTTGCGCCACTTGGCGTACTTGTTTCCGACAAACGCCCAGTAGAGCCTGAAGGCGAAATTCGCCGTGAATACGTAGGCGGCGACGAAGTGTGCGAACCTGACCTCGCCGAACCAGTAGTTGAACGACGCCTCCGACGAAATCATGAACGCCGGCGGGTTGGCTATCATCCAGCCGGTGACTCCCAGAACGGTGATCGCAACCACGTTGATCCAGTGAAACCAGCGAACCGGCTGCTCCCAGACGTAGACTCGGACGTACTCGTTCGAGCCGTTGGTTGAAGCGCTCATGTGGGCGTCCTCCTATTTGACCAGCAGTTCATGGTGCGCGACTTCGGCTCCGTCCTCGTAGAGGTGCACGGCGCAGGCCAGGCATGGGTCGAACGAGTGGATCGTGCGGATGATCTCGAGCGGCTGCTTGGGATCGTGGACCGGCGTTCCGATCAGCGCGGCTTCATAGGCCGAGCGCTGGCCCTTGGAATCGCGGGGTGACGCGTTCCAGGTGCTTGGGACGACCAGCTGGTAGTTGTCGATCTTGCGGTCCTTGATGACGATCCAGTGCGCCAGGGCGCCGCGTGGGGCCTCGGAGGTCCCGACGCCCTTTGCCTCGGCCGGCCATGTGGAGGGCTCCCAGAGCTCCTTCGTGAACGTGCGCGTGTCACCCGCCTTGATGAGCGCGATCAGCGAGTCGAAGAACTCCATGCCCCACTTCGCGGTCAGCCGCGCCTCGATGCCGCGGGCCGCGGTGCGGCCCAGGGTTGAGAACAGAACGGACGCCGGCGCCTTCAGGGCTCCGAGCGCCTCGCCGACCGCATCCTTCACCTCGCTCTGGCCCGAAGCGTAGCCGACGAGCATGCGCGAGAGCGGCCCCACCTCCATGGCGTGGCCCTTCCAGCGCGGCGTCTTCAGCCAGGAGTACTTCTTGTCGACGTCGAGGTTCGCGTAGGGAGTCTTCGGCCCCGAGTACTTCAGGTTGGTCTCACCCACCCAGGGATGGCGTCCGCCCGTGGTGGAACCGTCCTTGTAGTCGTACCAGGAGTTGTCGATGAACTCCTCGATCCCCTCCTGCGTGTCCTTGGGGTCGACGGGCAGCACTTCTTCCAGGTTGCGGTTCAGGATCGCGCCCCTCTTGAACTTGTAGCTCGAGATGTTCGTGAATCCCTCCGTCGGGAGGTCGCCGTAGCAAAGGTAGTTGGAAAGACCGCCTCCGATGCTCGCCCAGTCCAGGTAGTAGGGAGCGACGGCCAGAAGGTCCGGATAATAGACCTGCTCCACGAAGTTCCTGGCCTGCTTGAGAAGGCCGCCGACGAGGGCGAGGCGCTCCGCATTGATCGCGTTCGCCTCGTCGAGGTTGATCGAGCAGGGCATTCCGCCGACAAGGTAGTTCGGGTGCGGGTTCTTGCCGCCGAAAACCGTGTGGACCTTGACGATCTCCTTCTGCCACTCGAGCGCCTCGAGGTAGTGAGCGACGCCTATGAGGTTGACCTCGGGCGGAAGCTTGAAAGCCGGGTGCCCCCAATAGGCGTTGGCGAAGATGCCGAGCTGACCGCTCTGCACGAAGCCCGTCAGGCGCTTCTGGAGGTCCGCGAAGTAGCGCGGGGAGCTCTTGGGCCAGTTGGAGATGCTCTGCGCGATGCGCGACGTCTCGCTCGGGTCCGCCTTCAGGGCGCTGACGACGTCGACCCAATCCAGGGCGTGCAGGTGATAGAAATGGATCACGTGATCCTGCACGTTCTGGACGCAGTACATGATGTTCCGGATCAGCTCGGCCGCGGGCGGGATCTTCATCCCGAGCGCGTCTTCGACCGAGCGGACCGACGCCAGCGCGTGCACCGTCGTGCACACGCCGCACACGCGCTCGCAGAACGCCCATGCATCACGCGGGTCGCGACCTTTAAGGATGATCTCCAGGCCGCGCACCATCGTGCCGGCGCTCCAGGCGTCGACAATGACGCCGTCTTTAACCTCGGCCTCTATGCGAAGGTGACCTTCGATGCGTGTGACCGGATCAACAACGATTCTGTCGCTCATGGTGGGGTGTCTCCGCTAGGATTATGGTTTCTTGGGTTCCCCGGCAGCTGTGGGCGCCGGATCGAGCTTCCTGTTGTCCTCTCCCGGCTGCTCGCCGATCGTTCCGCGCTTGCGGACGTTCGTGAGGACGGCGTGGGTGAGCGCCGCCGCCGCGGTGACGCCTCCTACAGTGAGCCCGATCTTGTCGGCAGTGGCTTCTATGCCGAAGCCAGGGAAATTCGTGAGTCTCTGATAGAAGGGCCCGTTGTCCCAAAATTTTGCCTCCGAGCAGCCGATGCAGGGATGGCCCGACTGGATCGGATAGCTTGTGCCGTTGTTCCAGCGGATCACGCCGCAGGAGTTGTAGGTGGAGGGCCCGCGGCAGCCCACCTTGTAGAGGCAGTAGCCCTTCTTCGCGTTGTCGTCGTCGAAGGTTTCGACGAAGAGCCCGGCGTCGTAGTTCGGGCGGCGGTAGCACGTGTCATGCACGCGGCGCGAGTAGAACGCCTTCGGGCGCCCGAGCGCGTCGAGCTGCGGAATGCGGTCAAAGGTGAGAAGGTGGACCAAGACGCCCGCCATCACTTCGGCGATTGGAGGGCAGCCCTGCACATTGACGATCGTGCGGTCCTTGAGAATCGCACTGATTGGCATCGCGGTGGTCGGGTTCGGATTCGCCGCCTGGACGCATCCGGCGGAAGCACAGTTGCCCCAAGCGATGATCGCCTTGGCCCCAGCGGCGACCTCGCGCACCGTGTCGAGCGCGGACTTGCCAGCGATGACGCAGTAGGCGCCGTCGGCACCGAGCGGAACCGAGCCCTCAACGAGCATGAGGTACTCTCCCTTGTGGTTCTTGACCAGGTCCGCCAGAATCTCCTCGGACTGGAAGCCGGCTGCCGCCTGCAGCGTCTCCGTGTAGTCGAGGGATATCTTGTCCAAAAGAATGTCAGCGACAATCGGGTGCGATGAGCGCAGGAAGGACTCGCTACAGCAGGTGCACTCCTGAAAATGGAGCCAGATCACCGGAATGCGCCGTTTCGACTCGATTGCTTTGGCAATCTGGGCCACCGCGCTTCCCTCGAGGCCGAGGTAGGCGCCCATCCAGGCACAGAACTTCATGAATTCGCGGCGGGAAACGCCACGGGAGACCATCTGCTCGTAGACAGTCGGGACCGTCTCAGACAATACATTAGGCGGGTTCATTTGATTTGAGAACGAGTTTGCGGCGAGCTGGACGCCGTAGTTTCGGGGTATGTAACTTTCAGGAAGAGCGACTAAGCGGGGTGAATAGACGCTATCAGTTTAGGCGATGTTTAGTTGTGCGCTCTTTGCGTTAGATTACGCATAATTTGCGACGCGCTGTCTTGGAGCTCGACCCACCGTCCCCGTGGGCTTCCCTCGAGTCACACCTCAAACACGGTGCACGAAGTCGGAATCATGTCGTCAGCAATGGATGCCGTGCTCGAGCAGGCTCGGGCGCACGGGGCGAGCCGCGTGCACCGAATCGTACTGAGGATTGGGACGCTTTCAGGTGTGGAACCCGAGGCCCTTCGCTTCGCCTTTGAGGTCGTCAGCCGCGACACGATGGCCGCCGATGCCGAACTCGAGGTTGATTCCGTGCAGGCTCGCGCCTACTGTAGCGCGTGCGAAAAGGAATTCGAAGCCGAGGGCAGCTATATCCTTTCGTGCCCACGCTGCGGGCGCCTTTCGGCCGACATCAGACAGGGACGCGAGCTCGAACTCTCACGGATAGAAATGTCTTAATCCAATGTGCGTAGAATGCGGCTGCAACCAACCGGTGCCGTTCGGCATCAAGGTCCTTAGGGCCGTGGCTCCCGGGCTCCTGCGCCCGTCAGGCGCCGCGGAGGCGTCTGCGGCTGCTCTGGCACAGCCGCCCACCCGCTCGGTCGACCTACGCATACCACTGCTCGCCAAGAACGACACCCTGGCGGCGAAGAACCGGGAGTTCTTCCGGAGGCGCGGGATGCTAGCACTGAACCTTGTCTCCTCGCCCGGCTCCGGAAAGACGACCCTCTTGGGAAGGACGCTCGACGAGCTGGGCTCGGAGCTGCGCAGCGCGGTGGTGGTCGGGGATCTTGAGACCGACAACGACGCGCGGCGCCTGACACGCCCGAACGTACCCGTCGCGCAGGTGACAACCGGCACGGCGTGCCATCTCGACGCCGAGATGGTCGCCCGAAGCCTGGATTCCATGGACCTTTCGGGGGTGCGAGTGCTGTACATCGAGAACGTGGGCAACCTAGTTTGCCCTGCTGAGTTCGACCTGGGCGAGGCCGTCCGCGTCGTCCTTCTCTCGACGACAGAGGGTGAGGACAAGCCCCTCAAGTACCCTCCCATCTTCAAGTCGGCCGATGTTGTCCTCCTCACCAAAGTCGACGTAGCTGACGTCCTTGGCTTCAGCCGCGAGACCGCCGCCGAGAACATCCGTCGGATCGCGCCCCAGGCCCGCCTGATCCAGCTTTCAGCCCGCAGTGGCGAGGGCATGCAGGAGTGGTACTCGCTCCTTCGATCCCTCATGCCGAAACCCTAACCCCACCCCCCCATGTGCCTCGCCGTTCCAGGAAAAGTGATCGAAGTCTTCGGTGACGACCCCTATCTGCGCTCGGCACGGGTGAGCTTTGCAGGCGTCGTAAAGCAGATCAGCCTGACCTGCGTCCCCGAGGCAAAGGTCGGGGACTTCGTCCTCGTCCACGTTGGTGTCGCCATCAGCGTCGTCGACCAGAAGGAGGCCGAGGAGACGTTCCAGTACCTGAGGCAGATGGGCGAGCTCGACGGACTCGACGAGCCCAAACTGGCGGCAAGTCCCCCATGAAGTACGTTGACGAGTACCGCGACGGCACTCTTGTCCGGAAGCTGGCCGGTGCGGTCGCACGGATCAGCACCAAGCCATGGACTATCATGGAGATCTGTGGAGGCCAGACCCACGCGATTGTGAAGTTCGGACTGGATGAGCTCCTGCCAAGGGGGATCACCCTTGTGCACGGTCCGGGATGCCCCGTGTGTGTGACGCCTGCGGACATCATCGACCAGGCCGTCGAACTGGCCCTCGGGCGCAAGGCTATCCTCTGCTCGTTTGGCGACATGCTAAGGGTTCCTGGAACGGGCATCGACCTTCTGACGGCGAAGGCCCGGGGTGCGGACGTGCGAATTGTGTACTCCCCGCTCGATGCGGTCACGGTCGCGAAGGAGAACCCAGGCAGGGAGACGGTCTTTTTCGCGGTCGGCTTCGAGACCACCGCCCCCGCCAACGCGATGTCGGTGCTGCGCGCTCGGCGGGAGCAGGTCGGAAATTTCTCGATCCTCACTTCGCACGTGCTGGTGCCGGCCGCGATGCGCGCCCTCCTCGGGGCCCCGGACAACCTGGTCCAGGGGTTTCTCGCCGCGGGGCATGTCTGCACGATCATGGGCACCTCGGAATACGGACCCATCGCGAGCGAGTTTCACACACCCATCGTGGTGACGGGATTCGAGCCTGTGGACATCATGGAAGGGATCTTTCGCTGCGTCAGGCAGCTCGAGGAGGGGCGCGCCGAGGTCGAGAACGCCTACACGAGGGCGGTCCGGGCAGAGGGCAACGTCCACGCGCGGCGCATCGTCGAGGAGGTATTTGAGCTTTCCGACCGCGACTGGCGGGGCTTGGGCGCCATACCCATGAGCGGGCTTGAGTTGCGCAACGAGCTTTCCTCCTACAATGCGGTGCGCCGTTTCGGGCTGGCCAAAGGATCGGGAAAGGCGGACGCGGTGTGCATCAGCGGAGCGATCATGAAGGGCATCAAGAAGCCCCATGACTGCCCCGCGTTTGGCACGTCGTGCACGCCCGAGCACCCGGTCGGGGCCCCGATGGTCTCCAACGAGGGGGCCTGCTCGGCTTACTACCGCTACCGCGCCCGCGCCACGGCAGGCGTGTTGGCCTCAGCAGATACGAGGTAGTTGCTCGCCGCTGAGGCGGTCGAGGATGCGCTCGGCGCCGATCACGCTGCGCAGAGTCACCTGGCCCGCGGGCGCCGGCACGACACGCCCGATGAGGGCCGGCGGCCCCCCGGGGGCCGTGCGAGCAAGAATATCCAGAGCCTTGGCGGCCTGGGCTTCAGGGAGAATGCAGACAAAGCGGCCCTCGTTCGCGACGTAAAGCGGCTCCAGTCCAAGAATCTCGCACGCCCCGCGGACTAGCTCGATCACCGGAACGGACGCCTCGTCGATTGCGATCGATAGGCCGGAGGTCTCGGCGATCTCGACGAGGGAGGTCGCCAGGCCGCCGCGGGTCAGGTCGCGCAGGCAGTGAACATCGAGGCCAGCGGCAAGCAGTGCCTGCACGGGTGCGACAAGGGGGGCACAGTCGCTCTCGATGGCGCTCTCAAAGGTGAGGTTTGCACGGGTGGCCATGATCGCCATGCCGTGGCGGCCGATGTCTCCGCTGAGGACCACGGCGTCCCCGGGACGCACGGAGGAGGGCATTATCGAGAGAGAATGCTCGATGACGCCGATCCCGGACGTGGTGACGTAGATGCCGTCTCCTTTGCCGCGCTCCACGACCTTCGTGTCGCCGGTGACAATCGCGACGCCGGCCGCCGACGCCGCCTCGCGCATCGATGCGACCACGCGCTCGAGCGTCTCCGTCGCCAGACCCTCCTCGAGGATGAAGCCCGCGCTCAACCAGAGGGGGCGTGCGCCGCACATGCACAGGTCGTTGACAGTGCCGTACACCGCGATCTTTCCGATGTCGCTTCCTGGAAAGAAAAGAGGGCTCACCACGTGCGAGTCGGTCGTGAAGGCGAGGCGGGACCCACCCGTCACGACGACGGCCCCGTCGTGCTGGTCGTCGCCGCCGTCACGGGCGAACGCCGGCCGAAAGATGCGGTCGATCAGGTTCTGGGTGAGCTTGCCCCCGCCCCCGTGCCCGACGGTGATCTCCGCCACATGCGGCAGCGGGACGGGGCAGGAGGAAAAGGCGGCGGCGCGCAAGGGGGTGTTCTCGGGCACGCCGCGGACGTTAGGGTCCGGCGGGTGGCGAGCCGAGGAAAATTAGGTGGAGGGCCTACAAAGGGCCGCGAAACTCCCCCTGGATCACAGGCAAATTCGCGTGAGCAATTGGCGACCGATGCCGCAGCCCCGGCCGCCCCCTTTGTCACCTCCTATGACCAGGCCGCCATGCAGCTGCCAGACTTTGTCGTGGAAGGGAGGCAGGACAGCCTGATCGGGCATCGCCGACTCTGCGAGCCCAAGGCTCCGTGGGCAGCGACGAGCTCTCGCAACGACCTCTCCTGCGCACCGGGGAGACCGCTCCCGAGGCCGCCTCTGCCGTGAAGGCGGGCACAGGCTGGGTGCGATCAGGGGCTTTTTGGGGCCGACATGTCCTCGGCGTTCTGCTTGAGAAGGTCCTCCGGAAGAGGCGTCACCAAGTTCAGAGGGGCCGGATTGGGGACGCCCGGACCCGCGTTGTCGGGAGGGATCTGCGGCCTGTCGCCCAACCCCGAGGGATGAAGCGCTAACTCCTCAGTCTTGCTCCACTGAGAGCGGTCCCAGCCTCCCCCGAGATTGTTGATCAGCTGGACGGTTGCCACGACCTGGCGAAGCTGCACCTGGAGCTCGGCGATGCGGTTCTGCAGAAAGGCGTTTTGCGCGGTGATGACGTTCACGTAGCTGTCGAGCCCGTTCTTGTACCGGACGGCCGAGAGCTCCACCTCATGCTGGGCGGCGACCGCCGCCTTGTGCTGCTGGACCACCTCGCTCGAGAGGATCCTCAGGCTCGAGAGGTTGTCCTCCAGCGACTGGAGGGAGGCCAGCACGGTCTGGCGGTAGTTGGCGACCGCGGCATCGTACTGGGCTCGGGCCTGCGCGTTCTCGGCGCGCCTGAGGCCCCCGTCGAAGAGGGACTGCGCAATGCTGGGGCCGACCGACCAGATGCGGTTGGGCCAGTCGAGGAGCTGGTTGAGGCTCGTGGACTCGAACCCCGCGTATGCGTTCAGTGTGAGGTTCGGGAAATAGGCCGCGCGGGCGAAACCGATTGCCGCGTTCGCCGCCGCCACCTGGCGCTCGGCCGCGGCAACGTCGGGCCTGCGCTCGAGAAGGGCCGCGGGCAGCACCACGGGGACCGTGGGCAGCTCCGAGTTGAAGCGCTTGACGGCAATGGAAAACCTGGACGGCGGCACCCCTATGAGCACCGCGATTGCGTGCTCGTACTGGGCCCTGGCAATGCCGAGGTCGGTCGCCTGGGCCTGCGCGCTGGCAAGCTGGGTGTCCGCCTCCGCAAGGTCCTCCTCCGACGCCAGCCCGTTGTTGTAGAGGGTCGTGACGAGGTGCAGGCTCGCCTGATAGTCGGACAGCGTGGTCTCGAGGATGCGCCTTTCCTCGTCGGTGGCCCTGAGCGCGAAGTAGGTCTGGGCCAGCGTGCTCTGAGTGCTCAGGAGGGCGGCCTGTAGGTTTGCCGCGCTGGCCTGGGACGTGTACCGGCCCTGCGCGATCTGGTTGCGCACGCTTCCCCAGAGGTCGACCTCATACGAAGCCTCCAGGGGCAGCGTGAAATAATCCCGGGGACCGGTTCCGGAACCGCCCCCGGACTGGGGCGTCGAACTCGGCCCGGCTGAGGTCGCGCTTGAGGAGCCCCCTCCTGAGGCGAGGGCCGCGCTTGAGCGGGAACGGACGGCCGAAGGCGCCAGTCCCAACGAGGGAAAAAGGCTCGACTGGGCCTGAGCGAGCAGGGCGTGGGCCGCCCTGTAGTTCGCCTCGGCCGCGGCCACGGTCTGGTTGGAGGCCGCCACCCTCTCCTCGAGCTCGTCGAGCTCAGGGTCCTTGTAAAGGCTCCACCAGTTGCCCCTGAGGACGGAATCGCTGGGCTCGGCAACCTTCCATCCGCGTGCGTCCCCGGTCGGGTTGGGCGTGGCCTCCTTGAAGCCGCCCGAGACGTCGGTCTTCGGCACCTCGTAGCGGGGCGCCAGGTCGCACCCGGCGAGAACGCACAGGACGATCCCGGCGCCGACAGCCATGGGCGTTGTCTTTTTCGATGTCATGAAATTGCCGAATCCAGCACCGCGGCTGTCGTCTCCGCGGGCGAGCGCGCAAAGCCGAGCCTTGCGACGAAGTTGTTGAGCCGGTCCATGTACAGGTAGATGACCGGTGTCGTGTACAGTGTGAGCGCCTGACTGACGGCGAGTCCGCCCACAATCGCGATTCCGAGCGGCCGCCTAAGTTCAGCCCCCATTCCCGAGCCCAGCGCCAGAGGCAGCCCGCCCAGGAGCGCCGCCATGGTCGTCATCATGATCGGCCGGAAACGCAGGAGGCAGGCCTGGAGCACCGCGTCCTTGGGACCCCTGCGGTCGCGCCGCTCCGCCTCGAGCGCAAAGTCGATCATCATGATCGCGTTCTTCTTCACGATGCCGATCAGGAGAATGACGCCCACCAGCGCGATGACGCTAAGCGAGGTGCCGGTGACAAGAAGGGCGAGCAGGGCCCCCACACCGGCGGAGGGCAGCGTCGAAAGGATCGTTATCGGGTGGATGTAGCTTTCGTAGAGGATCCCAAGGACGACGTACACTGCGGCGATCGCGGCGGCGATGAGGAGCGGCTCGTTTGCAAGCGACGCGTTGAAGGCCTGGGCCGTGCCGCTGTAGGAGCCCGTTATGGTGGCCGGCACTCCCGCCTTCATCTCCGCCGCGTTGATCAGCCCCACCGCCTCGCCCAGCGCCACGTGCGGGGCGAGGTTGAAGGAAAGGGTCACGGACGGGAACACGCCCGAGTGGTTGACCGCAAGAGGCGCCGTCTCCGCCCGGAAATGCGTGAATGCCGCCAGCGGAACCAAGCCCCCGCCGGCGGACGAGACGTAGACGTCCTTGAGTGCGCCGGGGTTCTGCCAAAACTCCGGCGCGACCTCCATCACGACAAAGTACTGGTTGATCGGGGTGTAGGTGGTCGCGATCTCGCGCTCGCCGAAGGCATCGTAGAGGGTGTTGTCGATCGCTGCGGGGGTGATGCCGAGTCTTGAGGCCGTCTGCCTGTCGATCACGAGGTTGGCCGCAAGGCCGCTGTTCTGGGCGTCGCTCGTGACATCGGTCAGCTGGTGAATGCCCCTCATTGTCTTGAGCAGCTTCGGGCCCCATTCGTTGAGCTCCGCGAGATTGTCGCTCTGGATCGTGAATTGGTACTGGGCCGCGCTCTGACGGCCGCCGATCCTGACATCCTGGATGGCCTGCAGCACAAGGGTCGCCCCCGGCACGGCGGCGAGCTTCGGGCGGAGCCTGTTGATGATCTGGTCGGCGGTCGCCCTGCGCTGGTCGACGGGCTTGAGCGCGATGAAGACCCGTCCGGTGTTGGTTGTCGTCCCTCCGCCGCCTCCGGTAAAGCAGAGCACGGTGTCAACCGCGGGATCCTGCTTCACGATCGCCACGAGGGACCTGATCTTGCGCTGCATCGACTGGAACGAAGTGTCCTGGTCGGCGATGATGCTTCCGTTCAGGCGCCCCGTGTCTTGCTGCGGAAAGAAGTCCTTCGGGATCACCATGAACAGCAGGATGTTAAGGGCCAGGGTCGCGAAGGCCACCATAAGAAAAAGGAAGGAGTGGTTCAGGACCCAGGTCAGGCTTCGCCTGTAGACGCTCAGGATCCATTTGAATCCGTTCTCGCCGGCGAGGTAGAGCCTCCCGTGCTTGTTGTCCTTGCGCAGCAGCCGGGAGCACATCATCGGCGTCGCGGTAAGGGAGACGGCAAGCGACATGAGAATCGTGACGGAAAGAACGACCGCGAACTCCCTGAAGAGCCTCCCTATGATCCCCCCCATCATCAGGATAGGGGTGAATACGGCCACAAGGGAGATACTCATGGAGACCACGGTGAAGCCGATCTCCGCGGCCCCCTTGAGCGCGGCATCCATGGGCGCCAGCCCCTTCTCAAGATGACGGGTGATGTTCTCCAAGACGACGATGGCGTCGTCGACGACGAACCCTGTGGAAATGGTCAGGGCCATGAGCGACAGGTTGTCGATGCTGTAGCCGAACAGGTACATGGCTCCCAGACTGCCGATGATGGAGACAGGCACCGCCACAATGGGAATGAGGGTGGCCCTCCACTCCCTGAGGAAGACGAAGACCACGAGCACCACCAGCAGCATCGAGATGCAAAGGGTCTGCTCCACGTTCGCCACGGACGCGCGGATCGTCACGGTCTGGTCCAACCCGATCGTAAGGGCTATCTCGGGGCTAATCGCCGCATGGAGCTGGGGCAACGCGGCCTTGATCGCATCCACCGTGGAGATGATATTGGCGCCCGGCTGGCGGAACACGATGATGAGGGCCGCCGGCTTGCCGTTCATCAGCCCGAGCGACCTGACGGTCTGGACGGAGTCGGAGACCTTGGCCACGTCCGTCAGCATCACGGGGGCGCCATTGCGGTAGGTGATGATGAGCGGCCGGTAGTCGGCGGCCCTCAGCAGCTGGTCGTTGAGGCCGATGAGCGTGCGCCGCTTGGGGCCCGAAAAACCGCCCTTGGCCTCGTTCGCCGTCTCGCTGGCCACGGCCGACCGGACATCCTCAAGCTGGAGTCCGTAGGCGTTGAGCTGGGTCGGATTAACGTCGATCCGCACGGCAGGCGAGGAGCTGCCGCCGACAATGACCTGGCCGACCCCGCGAATCTGCGAGAGCTTCTGGGCGAGAATGGTCGAGGCGGCGTCGTAGAGCGCCGCCGCGGAAAGCTTGTCCGAGGTGAGCGCGATGATCGTGATGGGGGCGTCGGCGGGATTGACCTTCCGGTAGGTCGGGTTGGTCGGCAGGTCCGAGGGCAGGTTGCTGCGCGCCGCATTGATCGCCGACTCCACGTCGCGCGCGGCCGCGTCGATGCTGCGGCTGAGCGCGAACTGGAGGGTGACGGTCGTCTGCCCGAGCGTGCTCTGCGCCGTCATCTCCGTCACGCTCGAGATGCGCCCGAAGGCCCTTTCAAGCGGGGTCGCGACCGAGGAGGCCATGATCTCCGGGCTGGCGCCGGGCAGCGAGGCCGTGACCTGAATCGTCGGAAAATCCACCTGCGGAAGGGGCGACACCGGCAGGAACGGGAATGCCACGATGCCGGAGAGCGCGGCGGCCGCGGTCAGAAGCGTGGTCGCGATCGGCCTCCTGATGAAGGGGGATGAGAGGCTCATCGCGGGTTCTCCGGAGACGCGGCCTGCAGGGGGCCCGGGGCTGCAGCCTCGGCGCCTCGCCTGCGCAAGCGCAACGCGAGCTCGTCAAAGAAGAGGTAGATGACGGGCGTCGTGTAGAGGGTCAGCAGCTGGCTGAAGATAAGGCCGCCTATGATGGCGATGCCGAGAGGCCGGCGCAGTTCCGAGCCCACACCCTGGCCAAGGGCCAGCGGGACGGCCCCGAGCATGGCGGCCATCGTGGTCATCAGGATCGGGCGGAACCGCAGCAGGCACGCCTGGTGAATGGCGTCCAAGGGCTTCTTGCCCTCCTGGCGCTCGGCGGCGAGCGCGAAGTCGATCATCATGATCGCGTTCTTCTGGACGATGCCGATCAGCAGGACGATGCCGATGATCGCCACGATGGTGAGCTCGTTTCCACAAACCATGAGGGCCAGGATGGCGCCCACGCCGGCCGACGGCAGCGTCGAGAGGATCGTGATCGGGTGGATGTAGCTCTCGTAGAGGATGCCGAGCACGATGTAGACCGTTACGAGGGCGCTCAGGATCAGAAGCCACTCGTTGGTGAGCGAGCCCACGAAGGCCTGCGCCGTACCCTGGAACGAGCCCTGCATCGCGGGCGGCCGCGGCATCTCCTTCTCCACCCGCTGGATCGCCTTCACGGCCCCGCCCAGCGAGGCGGCAGGATCGAGGTTGAATGATATGGTCGTCGCGGGGAACTGGCCCATGTGGCTGATGAGGGCCGGGACCGTCACCTGGGATAGCTTAGTGACCGCGCTCAGGGGAACGGCCCCCCCGCTGGAAGAGGTCAGGTAGATGTCCTTGAGGCTGTCCGGGCTCTGCTGAAGGCGGGGGTCCACCTCGAGGATCACGTGGTATTGGTTGAGCTGGGTGAAGACCGTAAGGACCTGCCTCTGTCCAAAGCTGTCGTAGAGGCTGTCGTCGATGTTCTGCGGTGTTATCCCGAGGCGCGCAGCCGTGAGGCGGTCGAACGAGAGGGAGGCCTGGCGTCCCTGGGTCTGGAGGTCGCTAGCGACGTCCGCGAGCTCGGGGAGCTCCTTGAGGCGCTCCACGAACTTTGTCGCGTAATGGGAGAGCTCGTCGGCGCTCGGGTCCTGGAGGCTGTACTGGTACTGGGTTCGGCTGACGATGTCCTCCACCGAGATGTCCTGGACCGGCTGCATGTAAAGGCTGATGCCCTGCACCTTGGCGAGCGAAGCCTGGAGCCTGCGGATGACCCCAGAAGCCGAAAGGCCGCGCTGCCCGAGGGGCTTTAGGTTGATCTGGATGCGGCCGCTGTTGAGGGTCGTGTTGGTCCCGTCGACTCCGATGAAGGACGAGAGGTTCTCGACAGCGGGGTCCCCCAGGATGACTGAGGTCAGCTGCTGCTGAAGCCGCGCCATCTCGGCAAACGAGACGCCCTGGTCGGCCTCCGAAACGCCCTGGATCTCCCCGGTGTCCTGGACGGGGAAGAACCCCTTCGGGATGACCACGTAGAGCAGGACGGTAACGACCAGCGTGGCTGCCGCCACCAGGAGAGTCAGCCTTCGGTGGAGCAGCACCCAGTCGAGCGTCCTTCCGTAGAAGGCGATGGTACTCTCGAATATCCGCTCTGATACCCTGTAGAATCGGCCCTGTTCGGAAGGCTTCCTGTGCCTGAGCAGCCTGGCGCAGAGCATCGGCGTCAGCGTGAGCGAGACAACCGCCGAGATCAGGATCGTCGCGCTGAGCGTCACCGCGAACTCCCGGAAAAGGCGACCGGTGAGGTCCCCCATGAAGAGAAGCGGGATGAGTACCGCGATGAGCGACACCGTCAGCGACATGATCGTGAAGCCGATCTGCTCGGCGCCCTTCAGCGCGGCGGGCAGGGGCGCTTCCCCCTCCTCAACGTAGCGGCTGATGTTCTCGATCATCACGATGGCGTCGTCGACGACGAAGCCGGTCGAGATCGTCAGGGCCATGAGCGTCAGATTGTTGAGGCTGTAGCCGAGGGCGTACATCGCCCCGAAGGTGCCCACGAGCGAAAGGGGCACGGCGATGCTGGGGATGATTGTCCCGGCGAAGGTTCGCAGGAAGAAGAAGATCACGGCAACCACGAGGGCGATGCACACGCACAGCTCGAACTCCACGTCGGAGACCGAGGCACGCACCGTGGTGGTCCGGTCGGTCAGGACGGAAATGTTGATCGCCGAAGGTATCGTGGCCCTGAGCTTCGGCAGGAGCGCCTTGATGCGGTCGACCACCTCGATGATATTGGCCCCGGGCTGGCGCTGGATGTTGACGATCACGGCGGGGACTTTGTTCATCCACGCGGACGCCTGCGTGTTCTCGATCCCGTCGACCACGTTGGCCACCGACTTGAGCATCACGGGCGAACCGTTCCTGTATGTGAGGACCATGTTCCTGTAGTCCTCGCTCGTCGTTATCTGGTCGTTGGCCCCAATCTGGTAGCTCTGATAGGGACCGTCGAAGCTGCCCTTGGCCGCGTCGAGGCTCGTCGCCATGAGGGCCGCGCGCACGTTCTCAAGGTTGAGGCCGTAGGAGGCCAGCTGGGTCGGATTCACCTGGACCCGGACGGCGGGCTTCTGGCCTCCGCTGATCGTCACCGCCCCTACCCCGGGCAACTGCGAGATCTTCTCCGCCAGCCTCGTGTCCGTATAGTCCTCAACCTTTGAAAGGGGGATGGAGGTCGAGGTGAGCGCCAGCGTCAGGATGGGGGCGTCGGCGGGATTGACCTTGTTGTAAACCGGCGGCATCGGCAGCTGGGGCGGCAGGAAGTTCTGGGCAGCGTTGATCGCCTCCTGCACGTCCTGTTCGGCAACGTCGATGTTCAGGCTGAGCGCGAACTGCAGTGTGATCACAGAGACTCCCTCCGAGCTGGTGGAGAGCATCTGGTTCAGCCCGGGCACCTGGCCCAGCTGCCTTTCAAGCGGAGCGGTGACCGCGGAGGCGATCACGTCCGGGCTGGCCCCCGGGTAGAAGGTCAGCACCTGCATCGTCGGGTAGTCCACCTCGGGCAGCGCGGAGATCGGCAGCTGCTCGAACGCAATCACGCCGACGAGCAGGATCGCTGCCATCAGCAGCGAGGTCGCCACCGGCCTGAGGATGAACGGTCTCGACGGGTTCATTCCTTCGGCGACGACGGGGCCGGCGCCCCCGCGACGGTCCCGGCCGGAGCCTGGGGCTCCCTGACGACGATGTGCGAGCCGCTCTGCAGCCTGTCGAACCCGTCCGTGACAAGTTGCTCCCCCGCCTTGACACCGGACACGGCGGCGGCCTCTCCGTCAGTTGCAACGATCTTGACGTCCCTCGACTGGACGGTGCCGTCGGCCTGCACCACGTAGACGAACGCGGCGTCGGCGTTGCGCTGGATCGATGCGGTCGGCACCAGGATGACCCCGCTTAGAGTGCGGACCTGCAGGCGGACGTTCACGAACTGGTTCGGGAATAACTCGTTCTTGAGGTTGGGGAACGTCGCCCTGGCGCGCACCGTGCCCGTCGTCGTGTTGATCTGGTTGTCCACCGTGATGAGCGTTCCCTCGGCCAGCCTGTGCTGCTGCGCCCGGTCGAGCGCGGTGACCCGGAGCACGCGGCCCGCGGCCATCTGCTCGGTGACCTGCGACAGGTCATCCTCGGAGAGGGTGAAGATGACCGTGATGGGCTGCAGCTGGGTCAGGGTCGCGATGCCCGTCGTGCCGTCTGCCGGAACGATGTTACCCGGGTCGACCGAGCGCAGTCCCACCCTGCCGTCAATCGGCGCGATGATGTGGGTGTAGTCCACGTTTACCTGCGCGGCGGCGAGGTTTCCCTCGTCGAGCTGCACCACGCCGCTGTCCTGGTCCACGAGCGCCTGCTGGGTGGCCAGCTGCTGCTCCGGTATGGCGTGCTGCTCAAAGGCATTCTGGTAGCGCAAGAGGTCGATGCGGGCGTTTTTCAGCATCGCCTGGTCCCGGGCCAGCTGACCCTGCGCCTGCAGCAGGGCGGCGGTGTACGGGCGTGGGTCAATGACCGCAAGGAGGTCCCCTTTCTTCACCATCTGACCCTCGTTGAACCGAACCTCCGTGAGTTCGCCGGCAACCCGGCTGGTCAGCGTGACTGTGTAGACCGGCGTAACGGTACCCAGCGCGTCAAGGTTGATGTCAATGTTGCCCTGCCTGGCAACGCCCGCCGAAACGGGAATCCCCTGGACCGTGGCGTGCGCCGCGGACTTGGGGGTTGGCCTTAACAGAAGCCACCCGAACACGACCACGGCCGCCAGAGCGAGCGATCCCAGGACCGGATGCTCCGCCGGCCAGGGGCGCTGGCGGATGCGACCGCCGCCTTGTTCCGCAGCCTCCCGATTGCCTTTCGTCGCTTCCGTATCGTTCATATTAGTGTATATATTTTTGCAGTCAGGTACTTATAAAACATAACTCACGCCTCCGGCGCTCCGCAAACGACGCGTCGGGTTTCATGTTGGCTACTAAAGCCTAAAGTGGATCGGTGAGGAAGGAAAGACGGCTCGCGGGGCGTAAAGTTGCGGCAAGACTGACCTGCACCGCCCTAAGGTGACAGGCTGGCAATGAACGCGCAGAGCTCGACGATCTCTTCGTCGCTCAGGTGCGCGACGACCGGCTTCATCAGCTCCGCATTGCCGCCCCTGCGCTTGGCCGTGCGCAGGTCGTAAAGCTGGCGCGCCAGGTAGCTGGGCGAGCGTCCCGCCAGCCGGGGCACCGCTGCAACGCCCCGGAGCTCAGGGCCGTGGCAGGTGGCGCAGGCCACGCTGCGCCCGCGCGCACCGGTCGCCGCCAGATCCGCGCCCCGGCCGATGCTGCCCGGCGGCGCGAAGGCCACGTACCGGGTATGCGTGTCGCGGCTCTCAAAGAGCCTGAAGTCCACGGCCATCTCGATGATCCGCCCGCCGATGGGCTCCGTGCCCCCGTCCGGAGCACGGGCCAGGGTCCAGCCGGAAACGACGGTCCTCGGCACTGTCGGTGTCTCAACGACTCTTACGAATGATGAGGGTTTGACCGACTCGAAATAGGCCGCCGCCGCGTCGATTTCCGGCTCGGTCAGCGCCTTTGCGATCGCGACCATGGTGGTCTGAGGTCCGCGTCTCGGCTCCGACCCGGGGCGGTCGCCTTCCCGGAAGGCGTGCACCTGCTCCTTGAAATAGGCGGCCGTCAGCCCCGCGAGACTGGCGTTCTCCGGTCTGCCGGCTCCGTCGGGCAAATGGCAGTAGCCGCAGGCGTAGGCCCGGGGCGCCCTTCCCCGTGCGACGATTGGGGGCATCGCTGGGTGCTCCTCAGGGTGCCAGTCGCAGATCGGGCCATCGATGGTCCCCAGCTGTGCTCGGGAGAACACCCGGTCGCTGCCAGGAATGCGCATCGGCAGGCCGTCGTCGTGCGCCGAGCGAGCATCCGGGGGGTTGACGGCGAAGGCCCACGAGGGAGGTTCCCCTGCGCTCGAGCGCGCAACCAGGAGGGTGAAGGCTGTCGCCAGAGCAAGGGGCAGGGACGGTCGCATGATCTTGGGTGGGGCGGGTCGTGGATGGGGATTTTCCCGGCCGGCTCAGGGGGCATCACCCGTCCGCCCGGGAGCCCCTTAAGAAACCCATCCCCGCCCGCATTGGAACCCCGTTTTTCCCCGCCGTCGCAGGATTCGGATCCCCCGCCGAGCGAACCCGCGAATTCGAGGGGCTCCGACGGACCCATGTCGGCGCCAAAAGATCAATGATGTCCCTCAAGCCGGCGGATGGCCTTCTTCCACGCCCACGGGCACCTCAGCCAGGCCATGGTGTCTCGTGTCTGCACGCTCCAGGGCCATGCGTTCGATAAAGGGGATGTCCTCTTACTCTACCCCGAGAGCGGGCTCGAGCTTGGGGCAAAAAGACTGGGTAAGGAAACCCGGGTTCCGCTTAGGCCTCCGTGAGGCCGAAATAGCCGAACGGCTCCGTGCAATCCCCGGCCCGGGGCCCATCAAGTCCCTTGCGTAAGAGGACATTGGCAAATACCTTCGGTTACCCTCCCCGACCGACCATGGCCGCCCCTTTTCAACAGATCGCAGCCTCCGGGCTGAGCCTCAACGATGACCAAGTAAGGGCCCTGGTTTCTCGCGCTTGTCCCGCGGAATCCCACCGCGGCCAGCGGGTGCTGCTCATCATTCCCGACGGCACCCGCACGGCACCCGTTGGGCTGATGTTCAAGACGCTGCATGCGCAGCTTTACCCCGTCGTGCGCAGATTCGACGTGATGATCGCCCTGGGTACCCACCCCGCAATGCCGGCTGAAGCGATCAACGCCCGTGTCGAGATCACGGCGGACGAGCGGCGCACCACCTATGAGAATGTCGAGTTCATCAATCACGAGTGGGACAACCCGGCGGCCCTGAAGGAGCTCGGCTCCATCAGCGCCGACGAGATACGCGATCTTTCGGGGGGGCTCTTCTCGATGGCCGTGCCGGTCCACATCAACAGGCGCCTCTTTGACTATGACCAGATCATCATCTGCGGCCCGGTGTTCCCCCACGAGGTGGTGGGCTTCTCGGGGGGCAACAAGTACCTCTTCCCCGGGGTCGCGGGCCCCGGCATCCTGAATTTCTTCCACTGGCTGGGCGCCGTCGTGACGAACCCGATGATCATCGGCAACAAGTGGACGGCGGTGCGCAAGGTGGTGGACCGCGCAGGCGCAATGGTCACGGTCCCGAAGCTGTGCTTCTGCATGGTGGTGGAGGGACACGGGGCCCTGGCGGGGCTCTTTGCGGGGACTCCCGAGCAGGCATGGGATTCCGCCAGCGACCTCTCGCGCGAGCTGCACATCGACTACAAGGACCACCCGTTCCACACGGTGCTGTCGTGCGCGCCCGAGATGTACGACGAGCTCTGGGTCGCGGGCAAGTGCATGTACAAGCTGGAGCCCGTCGTGGCCGACGGGGGCGAGCTGATCATCTACGCGCCGCACCTGCACGAGGTCTCGGTTACGCACGGCGATCACATCCGCAAGATCGGCTACCACTGCCGCGACTACTTCCTCAAGCAGTGGGACCGCTTCAAGGATGAGCCCTGGGGCACCCTGGCGCATTCGACGCACGTCCACGGCATCGGCACCTACGACGAAAAGACAGGGGTGGAGACCCCGCGCGTGCGGGTCACGCTGGCCACGGGTCTCACTGAGGCCCAGTGCAGGGAGATCAACCTGGGCTACAGGGACTGGCGCACGATCGACATCGAGTCCTACGCCAACCGTGAGCAGGAGGGGGTTCTCCTCGTTCGCAAGGCCGGCGAGCGCCTCTACCACCTGCGCAAGAAGCCCGCGTGGGCGGGCGGGGCCTGAGGCGGCGCCTGCGCCCCCATCCGAGGATTCGACCGCGAAAGCGGCTACAGCTGCTTAAATCGGGAGGATATCAACAGGGGCGCGGGGTGAGGGTTCCCAGGCCGCGCATGGTGGCATCCGTCACGGAACGATACCTCCATGTCCCCCGCCAGTCGCGGTGCATCAGCTGGTCGAGGCGGTCCGAGCCCCCCGAGACGGCGACGGTGTGCAACAGAGGCGTGCCGCACGCCGCAAGCAGCGGCAGGCGCTCGGCGCTGGCGCGGATGAGCCCCTCCACGACGGCCGAGAGCATCTGGGTGCGCGTCGAGGCCAGTGTGAGTCCAGTGAAGGCTCCCTGGCGCTGCTCGATGCTGGTGCGCTCCCCGGCCATGTACGGCTCGAAGCGCACGGTCCCCGAGGCCCCGGGGCCGGTCCGGGCCAGCCTACGGAACTCGGAGCGAAACTCCTCGATCGGCGTCCCGGGGCAGAACTGGTCGCGGACCCAGTAGATCGCGGAGGCCGCGGCTGCCAGCGTGCTGACCTGCAGCCACTTCCGGTCCACGCCCAGCGCCCGGGTCAGCAACCGCTCGTGCGGCTTCGGCCGGTCGGTGCAAAGAGCCAGCACGTCGGTGGATCCGCACACGTTGAAAAGCTGGCCCACGCGGGCGCCGGCAAGCAGCATCCCGGCGCTTCCGTCCATCAGTCCGACGATCATCGGAGTGCCCGCCCTTAGGCCGAGCTCGCGCGCTGCCGCGGGCGTGATCAAGCCCCCGATCCGGTCCGCCTCATGCACCTCGGGCAGAACCGAGGCCTTGATCCCTAGGTTAGCGCACAGGCCGTCGTCCCAGCCGCCAAGCGTGACAGTGCGGTAGAGCCCTGTGAACGAGGCGTTGGAGGGATCGGTGACGCGGGCGCCGGTCATCCTCCGGTGCAGGAACGTGTTCAGGTGGCCCACGAGGTCGGCTCGGCGCAGCCTTTGCGGCTGGTGCTCCAGGAACCACGCCCAGGTCGTGGAGCTGATGCCGCCGGGAAACGGCCGGTTCCCGCAGACGCGCAGGTGTGCCTTGGCGCCGAAGCGCGCCTCAAGCGCGCGCGCGTTGGCCACGCTGCGCCGGTCCTGGTGGGTGACGATCGGGGTGAGCGCCCGGCCGTCCCGGTCCAGCGCGACCCACGCAGGGGCCATGACCGCGAGGTGAATGGCGTCGACCCGCTTGGCCTCGCCTCCCAGTCCCGCCACGGCATTCCCGATCGCCCGCATCAGCTCGTCCGGATCGACCTCCACGTTGGGGCCTCGCAACGCGAGCAAAAGAAGGCCCGCGGGGCCTGCGCAACCACCTTTGTGCCGCGGAGGATTCCGGCGATGACCGATGAGGAGCCGATGTCGAGCCCGAGAACAGTAGCCATGGAGATTGATGCGTTTCTAGAGATCAGTGATGACCGACTCGCGAGGAACCAGGGCTTTGAGGACGGCCCACGCGACCAGGTAGCTGACCGCGCACACGATGAACATGATCAGGTACGCGGTCTGTGGGGTGCGCACGAACGCATCGGTCAGAAAGCCGGCCAGCTTCTGCACGGCCACGCCGCCCAGCCCGCCCGCCATCGCCCCGATCCCGGTGACCGTGCCAACAGCTTTCTTGGGAAACATGTCCGAAACCGTGGTGTATAGGTTCGCGGACCAGGCCTGGTGCGCGGCCGCCCCGACGCATATGGTGGCCACGGACAGCAGCGCGGCCAACTCGCCGAAATGCCGCACGTCGCCAAAGTACTGCGTGCTCAGCACCGAAAGCGGAAACACGGCGATGATGAGCATCGACCGCATGCGGGCGCTGTAAATCGGCAGCCCCCTCCTGATGAATGTCATCGGGATGCTGCCTCCGTACACGCTCCCGACGATTGCGACCCCGTAGACGATGAAGGTCGGCAGTCGCACCTGGGCCGTGGTCATCCCAAACTGCTTGCGCAGGTAGTCGGGCAGCCAGAAGAGGTAGAACCACCAGATGCCATCGGTCAGGAACTTGGCCCAGAAAAAGGCCCAGGTCTGGCGGTAGGAGAACAGCTTTCTCCACGGGACCGCGGCACGGTCGACGAGATTCTCCGGCTCGGTCTCAACCTCGCCGTCGCTCAAGATGTGGTCGAATTCCTCCCGGGAGAGGCGCGTCTGCTTGGCCGGCGTTTCGTAGAGCCAGTACCAAAAGACCAGCCAGATGAGGCCCACCGCCCCGGTGAGGATGAAGGCCATCCGCCATCCCTTCTCGTAGCCGAAATAGACCATGCACCAGGGCACGAAGAGCGCGGCGATCATCGCCCCGACGTTGGCGCCGGAGTTGAATATGCCCGTGGCGAACGCCCTCTCGCGCTTCGGAAACCACTCCGCCACCGTCTTGATGGATGCTGGAAAATTCCCGCCCTCGCCGATACCGAACGCGCTGCGCACAAGGATGTGCACGCCGACCAGCCGCCCTGCAAAGGCGTTCAGGATTCCAAAGACGGACCAAGTGAACAGCGAAAGCGCCAGACCAAGCTTTGTGCCGATCCGGTCGATCACCCACCCCGCAACGATGGTCATCCCCGCGTAGAACGCGGTGAAGAACGAGGTCAGGTTTGCAAAATCCGTGTTGGACCATCCGAATCCCCCCTGGGCCACCGGCGTGCAATAGTATTCCTTCAGGTAGCTGATGACCTGGCGATCCAGGTAGTTGAAGGTCGTCGAGAAGAGCAAAAGACCGCAGACGATCCACCGGTATTGGCTGTGCTCGGGCCTGGCGGGGGAGGATCTGGGGTTCATGGGGTGTGGCCCGTTTGGCCTTGGGGACGGCAGACTGGGGCCGGATTAAGGACGATTTCGGCTCCCCCTCGGGCTGGAAACCCTAAAGCGGGACACCGGCCGGCGATCCGGGGTCGTGTTCATTTTTCCGTGAAAAGGTGCACGAACAGTCCCCGCCCGGAGTGCGATCGCGGAGGAAAGGCCGTCCTGCGCGCGCTCATCCCTGGTAGGCGGCGTCGAGATCCAGCCGGAAATATTCTCGGGCGTTGGCGAAGCAAATGTTCTTCACCATGCCCCCTACGAGCTCGAGGTCGTTGGGAAGCTCGCCGCGCTCCATCTCCGCGCCCAGCAGGTTGCACAGGACACGGCGGAAATACTCGTGGCGCGTATAGCTGAGGAAGCTGCGCGAGTCGGTCAGCATGCCGACGAAGCGGCTGAGCAGCCCGTTGTTCGACAGCGCGTTGATCTGCCACTCCATCCCCTCCTTTTGGTCGAGGAACCACCAGCCTCCGCCGAACTGGAGCTTGCCGGCGACGGAGCCGTCCTGGAAGTTGCCCACCATGGTGGCGAAGGCGTAGTTGTCCGCCGGGTTGACGTTGTAAACGATGGTCCGCGGCAGCTCCCCGGTGCTGTCGAGGGCGTCTAGGTAGCGGCCCAGCGCCCTGACCTGGGGCCAGTCGCCGATGCTGTCGAAACCCGTGTCGGGACCGAGCTGCTTGAGCAGCCTCGTATTCACATCCCTGGTCGCTCCAAGATGAAGCTGCTTCGTCCAGCCCTTCCGGGCGTCCCACCGGCCGAACTCAAGCATCAGGAACGAGGCATATTTCTGCCAGTCCGAGGGCGCAGCCGCCCTCCCCGCCCTCGCCGCATCGAATGCCGCCTTGGCCTCGGCGTGGGAACACGGCTCCGCAAGGGCCGTGTCGAGCCCGTGATCGGACAGCCGGCAGCCCGCCTCGTGGAAGTCGTCGTGGCGCTTGTGAAGAGCACCAAGGAGATCGTCAAAGCTGCGGATGGGAACGCGGGCCACTCCCGAAAGCTTCTCGACCCAGGCATTGAAAAGCTCCGGCTTGTTAACCCAAAGCGCCTTGTCCGGGCGGAAGGCCGGATAGACGCGGGTCTTCAGGCCCAGTTTTCTGATCCGTGCGTGCTCCTCGAGCGACTCGGCGGGATCGTCCGTCGTGCACACCACCGCAACCTTGTTAGCGGAAAGGATGTCGTGGACGCGAAGGGTCCCGAGGCAGGCGTTCGCCGTCCTCCAGATTGAGTCCGCGGTGTCCGGACCTATGGTAAGGTCGATGCCGAAGTAGCGCTTCAGCTCCAGGTGGGACCAATGGTAAAGCGGGTTGCGCAGGGTGTGGGGGACCGTGGCGCACCACGCGTCGAACTTCTCGCGCGGGGAGGCATCCCCGGTGCAAACCCGCTCGGGCACGCCGTTGGCGCGCATGAGGCGCCACTTGTAGTGGTCCCCTCCCAGCCAGATCTCGGCCAGGTCCGCAAAGCGGTGGTTGTCGGCGATCAGCTTCGGTGGCAGGTGGCAGTGGTAGTCGAAGATCGGCTCGGCCTGCGCATAGCGGCGGTACAGGTCGCGGGCCGCAGCGCATTGGAGAAGGAAGTTTTCTTGAATCAACGTCTTCATAATCAATGGGAAATATCGTTTAGCATCGCTTCGAGAGTCGCATAGCCTGCGAGCAGCTTCCGGGCGGCTGTGCAGCGCTCCAGCGGCACAAGGCCCGTCGTCTGTGCGAGGAATATCAGGTACTCCGCGACATTGCGGGCGTAGAGCAGGCGGGCCTGCGCGCTAATCGCGTAGAACCGGGCCCTCTGGCGGTAGCCCGCAGCTGAATGGTCGCCCAGGGCCGCCTTCTCAGGGCGCCCTTCGGCCGCCAGCACATATAGGAAATTGTACTCGAAGAAGAACATGTGGTCCGGCGACGGGGACAGGGACTCGACGGCAGCGCGGCAGGTCCTCTGGCTAAGAAACACCTCGGTAGGCCGGCCCTCGGCGCCCAGCGCGGTCGTGATGAAGCTTCGCGCCATCTTCTGCTCGGTGGGGTCGGCGCTGAAGGCGCCCGCCACCGCCATGTCGACCGTGAAACGGTACCAGTCCCTCCAGAGCCGCTGGTCCCCTTCTTCGCGGGAGGCAAAGAGGGCGCGGCCCATCTCATAGGTGTAACGGCCGCTTGTCTTGATCTCGAGGCGGCCTCCCGTCACCTCGCCCATCACCCGGTAATTCTCGGCGGACTTTCCGGACCCCGAATGAAAGCCGATGCTGACACCGAAGCTGCGGCACACCTCCCACTGAGCCGCGATCATGGCGCGCAGGGCGGCGTTGTCCGGGTACGGCGTGTTCTTCTGGAATCCGAATGCCGGGGCGATGAAGTTGACGGGCATCCGCAGCGTCTCGCACAACGCGAGCATGACGGCCGTCGTTTCCGGCTTGGTCAGGCCCGGCAGCTCATCGATGGAAAGCTCGCGCAGGTAGTGTCTGCCCGTCTCCGTGGTGAAGGCCAATCCGCGGGCCGCGCGGTATTTTTCGTCCCGTCGGGCCATCTTGAGCATCGACGGCCACACCATGCAGAGCAGCCTCTCGAACTCTGCGGCATCGATCCGCAACCCGGCCTCCGCCACGCGCGCCTGCACCTTCTTGACGAGCCCGGGTTCGATCGCGGCAAGCGGGGCCGGCGCCCCAAGGGCCAGCTCCGGGGAGATGTCAAAGGTGATGTAGCTTGCGAGCAGGCATCCGCGGACCAAAGCGTCCTCGCGGGCGTCGAACTTTCCCCCAACAGGCTGGTGATCCGCGTTGAAGCTCCAGGCAAGACGGCGGCGGTGGAACCCCGTCTTCAACTTGGAGAGGACCGCCCCGTGACTCATTCCCTCGACGCTCTGCCCTTGATGCCCCTCGGGGACGTCCGTGCCGATGAAGGGGAATGGCACGGTGTCGAGCCGGCCCTCGAGCATCGTCCCCACGTCGAAGACCAGCTCCCTCGGAATGCTGTTCTGGTTGGCGGTCATGCCCAATTCGAGCGCGCTCATCGCCCACTCGACGGCGGGCCAGTGCAGCGTGGTGAAACGGGCGCCCACCCCAAGGGTGCTGCGCGCCAGACTCCCGCCGGCTGAGGGGAAAATCGTCGAACCCGAGTCGTGCTCCTGCACCAGGTTCTTGAGCCGAAGCAGATTCTCCCATGTGGCCGGAAAGGCATACCGGCCTGCGCCGCAGACAACACCCTGCGCCAACGACTCGACGGCACCGGCCCGCGACGGAGCCTGTAGGACCCAGGCGCAATCGCCCGTCGTCTCGTCCTCATGGAGCATCCAGCTTCCCGCTGCCGTCTCAAAAAGGCTTTTTGTCCAGATCCTGAGAGCAGACCCCGCACGCACCTTCGCCGAGAGCCCCTGCCATTCGAGACAGAAGTCCGGGCTGACGCACGGATTCTGCGCTATGCGCAGGTTGTTTTCGACGAGGAAGCGGTTGATGGACTGAGTCATTGCAAATCAGATTGTCATCGCGTGGTACCCGCCGTCGACGATGAGTTGCTCACCGGTGATGAAGGAGCCGGCCGAATCGCTGGCGAGGAGCAGCGTGGCGCCGATCAGCTCCTGCGCGTTGCCGAAGCGCTTCATGGGGGTGTGCCCCATGATGCTCGCGACGCGCTCGGGCGTTAGCACCTTACGGTTCTGCTCGGCGGGGAAGAACCCCGGGACGATGACGTTTACCCGCACCCGGCTGGGCGCCCATTCGCGGGCGAGGTTCAGAGACAGGTTGTGCACCGCTCCCTTCGTCGCCGAGTACGTGAAGACCCGCGAGAGCGGCACGACGCCGGACAAGGAGCCGAGGTTGATGATCGACCCTCCATGTCCCTGCTCCACGAGATGCTTCCCAAACACCTGGCACCCGAGGAAGACGCCCTTGAGGTTGACTTGCACGATGCGGTCAAACTCCTCGTCGGTGATCTCGAAGAACGGAGTCGCTGAATTCACCCCGGCCCCGTTCACCACGATGTCCACCCTCCCGCATCTCTTGAGCACGGCATCGAGCAGTTCCTGTAGCTCCGCGCGGGAGGTGGCCTCGGCGCTGTGGAACCAAGCCTTTCCTCCGCCTTCGGCAATCCTCCCCAGCCGGGCGCTCGCCTTCTGGGCGTTGCGACCGACAACGACCACCTCGGCCCCGGCGCAAGCAAGGCCCTCGGCCATGGCGCCGCACAGTTCCCCTGTGCCGCCGATGACGACGGCGACCTTGCCGCTCAAGCCGAAGAGGGAGCCAAGAAATTCGTTAGCGTTCATAGTGATAGATTCAGGAGTGGGTGGGTGACGGGGAGGACGCCCCCGTATTACTCCGGATTTTCGCCATAACGCCAGACTCTCTGCAGGGTCTTTGGGGAACGCATAGCCGGCTTTGTGAGGATGCGGCCGACCCGCATCATCGGCATGCGAAATGTGCCGATCTTATTTCCGTCCGGACCCGGCATGCTTGCGTTCTTATGCCGAGTGCCGGAGCTGACTGAACCCCAGTTTCCCTATATCGCGCCACCTGCGGCCCAACCTACTCGGCACAAGTCAATAAAAGCGGGGACCGCCAGCGGTCCTTCAACGGCCATCAAGAACGAATTGCGATCAACGGCCGAGATCGAGATCATACGATGGATGAACGGAACGCAGTCCACTTCGAACCGTGCCTCGCGCATGCGCTGGGGGCCGATAATCGCTGCGGCACTCGTCTCGGTCCTGCTCGCCTGCATCGCCTGTACAGCAGACTCCGAACTGGGTGCGAAGGACCCAAAGGATGCCTATTACAACCTAATGGTGAGGGGCTGGCTTCAGGGAAAGACGAGCCTTTCGATGGAGGCCCCGGCCGGCCTCGCCGGACTGCCCAACCCCTACGACCCAAAGGCGAATGCGCAGTACCGCGGAACGTTATTCTACGGTCCCCGCATTCATGATCTCAGCTATTTCAACGGAAAGCTGTATGCCTATTTTAGCGCGGTTCCGGCGGTTCTCGCCTTCCTGCCGTTTCACCTGCTCACGGGCCAATGGCTGTCGCACCAGCAGGCCTGCCTGTGCTTCTGCCTGGCGGGTTTCTACTGCGCGGTGGCCCTGACCTGGTCGCTTCGAAACCGACTCTTCGAGCGCGTCGGGGACGGGGCGCTCTCCACGGCAGTGCTTGCCTTGGGCTTCCTCTCCCTCAGCCCGCTCCTCATGCAGCGTCCGGACGTCTGGGAGGTTCCCACGGGATGCGCCCAGGCCAGCTGGATACTGGCGCTGCTGTCTGTCTGGTGGTCCTTGTGCCGTCCGCGGGCCGACTGGATCTCTGCGTTAATGGCGGGAGTCAGCGCGGCTCTGGCTGCAGGATCGCGGCCTGCAAGCTCGCTCTGCGGGATCATCCTGCTCATCCCCGCCTACCGCATCCTCAGCGCCTCGGGGGAGCGCACGACGGCGCGCAAAATTGGCTCCATGGCGGCGCTCGCGCTGCCGCCGATGGCCATCGGCGGAGCGTTGCTCGCCTTCAACCATGCGCGTTTCGGGGAGTGGCTCGAATTTGGGCAAAAGTACCAGCTAAATGTGGATGCAGTTCGCCACACCACATCGGAAAACTTCGGTCTCTCTTATCTGGCCTACAACCTGAGGCTTTATTCCTTGAACTACCGGGGATGGAGCACCCATTTCCCCTTCGTAAGGGGCATGGTCTTCCCTCCTGCGCCCCCAGGCTATGGGGTGGGAGATTTCCCCGTCGGGATCATTCCGCAGCTGCCCGCAGCGCTTTTCGCCGTGGCGCTGGGCGTGGCGTGGCGGTCCGTGCCCCAGATCCGGCGGAGGGAATATTTTTGGGCGGTGGGTCTGATTGCGGGCGCCGGATTGGCGGTAGCTTTTCCTCTCCTGATGTACTTCACCGCCTGTTTACGCTATGAGTTCGAGTTTGCAATGTACGTGGCGATTCTCGCGGCAGTCGGCTACCTTGGGCTCGAAGCGACTTCCTCTGGATCGGCCCGGCTTCTTGCGCGAGCCGCATGGGGCACCACCTTGGCAGCGTCGATTGCCATCAGCCTGCTCATGACGGTATCCCTACGTGCGCTGACGCTGACGGTGCACGGGAGGATTGATTTGTCGCGGGGAAACCTGACAGAGGCCGCCGGGCATATTCGAACCGCGCTGTCGCTGCAGCCCAACCTCGTCACCGCGCGGGCGCTGCTGGGCACTGTCCATATTCAAGAGCGCGACTTCCGTGAGGCGGCAGGCGACTTCGCTCGCGCACTTCAAGACGATCCCGACTCGGCTGTCCTGCTTTCAAACTATGGCTACTGCCTCCTGCAGCTGGGTCGTGAGGAGGAAGCAATCTCAGCCTTGGCGCGGGCGGTTGCGATCGACCCCAACTCTTCCCAGACGGCTGAGCTTCTGAAAGTCGCCAGGCAGCGCGAAACGAATAGGGCGAATGCAGGCAGTCGATAGGCATGGGGCAGCCGGAACGTCGGCCCGGCGACGGCTCCCTGCCGGGCGCCCGATACCCGCATCGTCGCTGGCTTCGCTCCACGGAGATAGAGGTCAACGGCGGGCGAGCCGCCGGGCGTTCGCCGTGCTACTTCACCGTCAGGGAAGGCGTCGGCAGGTCCTCGCGATATTCCTTCTGGAAGCGGGCCCGCATGTCCCCCTGCCAGTCGTCAATGAAGCGTTTCTCGAGGTCGATGGAGATGGTCTTGCTCACGCCGGACTCCTTGGTCGAAAACAGGACTCCGCCGGTGGGATCGATGATCGCCGACTCGACGTCGAATCCGGATGAGACGAGGTAAAGGTGGTTCTCCAGGGCTCGGGCCTTGAGCAGTGTGAGGTAGCCGCCCGCGGCGGGCACGAAGAGGATCTCCGCCCCCTGAATGGCCATCGCACGCGCGGTGTCGACATATTCGGCGTCCCAGCAGATCATCATCCCGATCTTTCCGAAATCGGTCTCAAAGATCGGGTAGTCCGCGCCCGGCATGAGGCCCCCCTCTATCTCTTCTCGGGGCAGGTGGACCTTCCTATACCTTCCGGCCACGTTTCCGTGGCGATCGATCAACACCGCGGTGTTGTAGATTGCCCGACCCGAGCGCTCGGTGAGCCCGGCCACGATGTACATCCCGTACTTGCGAGCCTTCTCACCGAGGCGGCTCGTGCTGGGACCAGGAATCTCCTCCGCGGCATCGACATAGGGTCTTGAACTCCCTTCGACGAGTATCTCCTCGCCCAGGCAAACGATATCCGGCTTGTCACGGGCTATCTCGTCGAGCGCGTGAAGGAATGCGCCCAGATTGTTGTCCGGATTGTTTCTGGGGTGCAGTGAAATTGTTCCGATCCGGACGGGCCTGGCGGGCGGTGGCTGTGCCTCCTCGAAGGTGATGTCGTCCCACCACACGGTTCCCTCGGGAGCCCAGCCAAGGCTGAATTCGATCTTCACCCCTGCGGCGTTCCCCGGAGCCGGCACCCGCAGCGTCACGCGCTGCCAGTCCCCGTCTGACGAGGTCTCGTATGCGTAGTCGGGTTGTCCGGCGCGCTTACCGTGAGCGTCGAGCCAGTCAAGCCGGGCCACAACCTGGCGCCGCGGGTCCGCCACCGATTGGGTCCGGAAGTAGGCCGTCAATCGGTAGTATTGGCCGGCCCTAATGCCCTTAACCTCATACGACCAACCGCCGTATTCGATAGGGTTGCCATTCCCCGATATGGCCAGCGCGTCGGGAGCCGACCGAAAATGCACCGTGTCGACGTAGCATTTGGGCTGAATCTCATCCCTCTGAGCCCAGGCAGACCAGCCTGCAACAGTCCGCCCATCCTTGCCGAAGTTGCGCAGCTCGAGATGCAGGCCATCGACCGTTTGGCCCATGCACGGACTCGGCAGTGCGACGAGAACTAATCCGACGGCGACGAGCAAGGAGAGGATGGCCTTCATGACCGCTGTTTGTGGCAGCGCCAATGTGGCTTCCGGTTCCATTCGCTGCAAGAGTGCGCTTGGAGTTGCCCATGGCTGCTTCATCTTGGGCCTTCTCGCCCAAGGAAACATGTCCAACGCTAAAGCGACGTAGTCTCTCGCCCGCTTTGACCCGGATATAACTCCTCCAACTTCTCCATCACGTCCGCCATTTTCACGTTATTAATCAGAGAAAGCTGTTCGAGGAGCGCCCTTCGATCGTTTTCCTGTTTTTCGAGCCTCAGCTGTCGACACAGTCCCCGCTCGGCCGCCAGCCATATCTGCTTGTCGCAGCCTTGCGGGCACCCCATCTCCCGCCAAAGCGCCTCCGCCCTAGTTGCGATTTCTGAATGTGAGGGAGCTAACTCGGCCCTCCCCGAAATTGCCGGTGCGGAATCCACGGATTCGCCATGGTCTACGCCGTTGCTTGGACTTGCGATGCGGTGGAGTAGCGGCGACCGCTCAAGAGCATGATGCACGGCCCTGGTCAGCGCTATTTCTAGTTTTGGCAGGATTGCGGAATCACCCGAAGTCTTCCGAGCAGGATTTACGGAGTCTTTTTTCATGATGTTATAAATGCCTCACCTATCGACCCTGCCCAAAATGGATGGGATAGGTCGCATTGAACCGCCCAGTATGGTGGGGCCCGCCGAAGGGCACAGGAGCTAGACGAGGCCTAGTCTCCGAACAATCGCCTTCTCCAGATGTGCCGCTGCCAGCTCAGCCAACTGACCAGTGACGCGGTTGGTTAGACCGCAACGGCCACTGGGTGGGCACGTCGGCGACGGACGACTGCAGGCACCGGCGTTGGCGTATTCGCCATGGCCGGCACTTCCTCTGGCGAGAGCATCAGGTAGCATCCGCAATTCTCGCAGAGATGGACGTCCTTGTAATCTGAGAGATTCGCCGAGGTGGCGCACGGTATTCGGATGTGGCATTCGCCACACACGCCGTGCCTTACCAAAGCCACGCCGTTACGATCGCTCTCAAGCGCCCTCAAGTAATGGGCCAGGATCTGCGCGGGAATCCTGCTACGCAGGTCCTTTAGAATCACCTGTTGTTCGACGCTGTCCCAATTGCCTCGACGGAGCAGGGGCTGGGCTCTCAATAGGCTCTCGATTAGATGCTTCATTCTGTGTTGGATCTGGCTGGCTTCGGGCGGGCCACAGCCAATCGGCGGCCCGCCCGTAGCGTTAGGTAGCTGTTTTACCGGGCAACGCGTCAGCGGTTAGGCGTGAGCGGGGAGGGTGTCGGTGTCACCGTGGGCCGCGGTGCAACCGTCGCCGACTTCTTTCCAAAACGGGCCTTTTTTGAATTCAAGGCGCCTGGAATTGATTGCGAGGCGGTTGGCGTCGGCGTTGGTGATGCCGTGACTGGAACCTGTGTCTTAAGCGGCGCGGGAGCGCCCGGAGTTTGGTCGAAGCTCATGGTATTCTTGATTGTTGATCTTGTTATCTGGGCATTCGGAGTGAATGCACCATGGAAGATGCATGGGCTGTGCCATTGACGATAAATATGTTGTAACCTACTAATATTTAGCCATTAACACATAAAACGTGCCGAAATGCCCTGCCGGGATCAGCGCAGGAACAGTGCATCTGTGCAAAGGTTGCACGCGGAAACGCGAGTTTGTGCAACATACCGAACCCTAGGATTCCAAGAGCCCGTATTTCTTGAGCTTGTACTGGAGGGACCGCCGACTGATGCCAAGCAGGCGCGCAGCTTCCTCTCTATTTGACGTTGCATGGGTAAGCGTCTGTCGAATCAGGAGCTTCTCGGCATCGGCAATGCTCATTCCCGGTGTAACGGGAAAGCCTTGGGCGCTTCGGTCGTGCGCCTGCAGGAAATCGGGGAGGTCTCCCTCCTCAATCGTGGAACTGCCGCATGTTACGACGAGCCGCTCGACGACATTGCGGAGTTGGCGGATGTTGCCCGGCCAAGGAAACCTTTGGAAAAGCTGCATTGCCTCGGAAGAAAGACGCTTGCCGCGTCGTTTGTGCTTCGTGCCGAACAGACCAAGGAAGTTGTCAACCAGGAGGGGGATGTCCTCAGCGCGCTCGCGGAGCGGCGGGATTGTGATCGGAACTATCTGCAGCCGGTAATAAAGATCCTCGCGGAATCCTCCCGCGGCGACCGCGTCTTGCAGCTTCTTGTTTGTGGCGGCGATGAGGCGCACGTTCACCTGCACGAGCGAGGTGCCCCCAACCATTCGGAAAGCTCCGTCCTCAAGTACTCGCAATAAGTCTCCCTGCCCCTTTGGGGCGAGATCGCCTATCTCGTCCAAAAACAGCGTCCCGCCATCCGCCAGTTGGAAGCGGCCCGGCTTGTCGGCCAACGCGCCGGTGAATGCGCCCTTCATGTGGCCGAATAGCTCCGCCTCAATGAGTGACTCGGGAAGCGCAGCGCAATTCACGAAGATGAAGGGCCTGGCGGCCCGCGAGCTGTGGGCGTGTATCATCTTTGCGACGAGCTCCTTGCCCGTACCGCTCTCGCCCTCAATCAGCACAGTGACGTCGCTTCGGGCAACCTCCTCGGCTGTTTGCACAACCTTTCGGATTGCCTCGCTATTGCCGAGCATGAGCCCCGGCTCTGCACGTTTCTTAAGCCGGAGGCGAAGCTCGCTGTTCTCCGCCACCACAGACTGTACCTCCAGCGCCCTCACCACCAGCGCCCGCAGACGACGCATGTCGAGCGGCTTAGTCAGATAGTCGTAAGCACCCTCTTTCATGGCCGCGACTGCATTCTCAACGGTTCCGTAGGCCGTCATCAGGATGATCTGCGTGTCGCGGCTCTTTTGACGGGCAGCCTTAAGCAAGTCCATGCCGTCGCCGCCCGGCATCCGGATGTCGCTAAGGACAAGGTTGTAGAGGCGCTGGCCCATCATGCGCAGCGCTGACGCCACATCGTGCGCGGTGTCGACCGAGTAACCCTCGCGCTTCAAGGCTTCCTGGACGCCCGCGCAAAGCACGCGCTCGTCGTCCACGACCAGGATGCTTGCGCCGGCTTCGTTCATCGGGACACCCCTCCGTCCACGACTGGAATGCTTAGGGTGAAGACAGCTCCTCGCCCGGGTGCATCGCCGACGCTCACAGTCCCACCATGCGCTGTCGCGATCTGCTGAACGATCCAGAGCCCCATGCCGCTTCCTTCCGGCTTTGTCGTGAAGAAGGGCTCGAAAATCGCGGAACGTTTCTCAGCGGGCACCCCTTCTCCGCTGTCGGTCACCGCGAAGAGAATCGACGACGCTTCGGCGCCTGCCTTCACTGTTATTTTCCCGTCTCGATCGACGGCTTGCAGTGCGTTGATCACGAGGTTAACCAGGGCCTGCGTGAGTTGCACAACGTCCGCCTGCATAGTCGGCAGCGGTGACGCGACCTCGCTTTCTATCGAAACGCCCCGCGCCGCGGCTTCCGGACGCAGGAGTTCACAGACATGCCGGACGACCTCACTGACGTCGACCGGCTGGAGATTTGCCGGCGAAGGCCCAGCAAGGTTAAGATACTGCTGGACGATGCCGTCCAATCGCTGCAGCTCGCCCCGGATGATCTTCAGCCGACTAGAAAACCCTTCGTGGGCTGGGGCCGAGAGCCGAGAGAGGTCTTCCTCCAAAAGCTGCACGTGGATGTCCAGTGAACTCAAGGGATTGCGAATCTCGTGTGCCAGGCGAGCGAGAAGCCGCGTGATAAGCCGCTGCCGCTCTTCGGGGCCGGGTTGGGCCGCCTCAGGCCTTGGAACCATATTGGGAATAGTATCCACTGTGCTCAGCGTAGCATGGATTGATGGTCTTTGGCCAGTTCGTTAGCCGAGGTTCCGCCCCAAATGAGAGAGACGGGCTGCGATCCCGGCATATCCCGCCATCGAGACATCAGTCCTTGAGTTCGGCGATGTAAGTGAGCGAGCGAATGAGGAGAAGCCTGCTCGGGCGCACTGTTGTGCCAAGTCTGATGCGTCGGCATCCAATTGGAATGGACTTGTGGACGCCGAGGGAGGCGGTTGCACCGACAGAGACAGCTGTGTTAGTTGCAGCCGGTTGCGCCAAGAAAACGGCGGATGCAGGAGTGCCGGCCGCCCACCCAAGTCTATTGTAAATAGTCAGATATTGGCGAGTAACGGGCAAGCGGATACCCCTTAGCGCGCCCGTGAATTCGTCAATGTCCACCCACTCCTCGCCCCCATACTTTCCTGAGCGCTTGAAGCGCCTGCCCCAACAGGTCAATCGCCACCTCCGGCGCCCAAATGGAGGTGAGCGAGGGCGGCATCCGATCGTCCGAGCAGTTTCCGGTGATCGAGGGCCCCCACCAGCAGCTCTTCTTCGTGCTCAGCGACGCAACCAGCAGCAAAGCCACCTACCCTGTGCGCTTCCTGGACGCTGGGCCGCCAAAGGACGGCAAGGTCGTGCTCGATTTCAACCAGGCGAGGAATCCACCGTGCGTATTGACTCCATTCGCCACCCGCCCATTGCCGCCCAAGGAAAATCGCCTTGCACTTGCAGTCACCGCCGGGGAGAAAGCCAATCGCGGCGAAAACGACTGAGGCCGCTTCACCGGACGCAACATGCCGACCTCGTCGCTCACCCACCTTGTGTGCACCGCCTGTGCCTTAGAGCACCCTGCCGATCGCCTGCAGAATCTGTGCACTCGATGCGGAATGCCGCTCAGCGCGCAGTATGATCTCGGTCGCGCCTCCAAGACGCTCACGCGTGACAGCCTGCGGACCCGCGAGCGGTCCCTGTGGCGTTACTCCGAGGTGCTGCCGCTCCTCAACCTTGAGCATCGCATCTCGCTCGGCGAAGGCTGGACGCCTCTTCTGCGCACAGACCGCCTAGGCGCGCAGGTCGGGCTAGAACGGCTCTACATCAAGGACGAGGGAGTAAACCCGACAGCGAGCTTCAAGGCACGCGGAATGGCCGTGGCGGTCTCGAGGGCCAAGGAACTCGGCGCGCGAAAGCTAGCGGTGCCCTCGGCCGGCAACGCAGCGGGAGCCCTTGCAGCGTACGCTGCACGGGGCGGCCTGGAGGCGCACATCTTTATGCCGGTCGACACGCCACGCGCAAATGTGGTCGAGTGCGAGCAGACTGGCGCGCACGTGACCTTGATGAAGGGTTTGATCACCGACTGCGGCGCCGAAGTCGCGCGTCGCAAGGATTCCGAGGGATGGTTCGATGTCTCGACCCTGAAGGAGCCCTACCGGCTTGAGGGCAAGAAGACGCTCGGTTACGAGCTTGCTGAACAATTCGACTGGGAGCTGCCCGACGTGGTGCTGTATCCGACCGGCGGCGGCACGGGCCTCATCGGAATGTGGAAGGCTTTCGACGAGCTAGAGCGCCTGGGTTTGATTGGAAGCAAGCGCCCTCGGATGTTCACGGTACAGGCCTCGGGTTGCGCACCGATGGTCCGTGCATTCGAGACTGGAGCAACTCATGCCACGGAGTTTCCCAACGCTCGGACCGGCGCGTCCGGTCTCCGAGTGCCGAAGGCGATTGGCGATTTCTTGATTCTCGCTGCGCTCAGGCAATCGGGAGGCGGAGCGATCGCGGTATCGGACGAATCGATGGTGGAGGCGGCGCGCGAATTGGGCTCCGCGACTGGTGTGTTTGCCGCCCCCGAGGGCGCGGCCTGCTATTCCGCGCTCAAGCAATTGGTCGCTCGTGGAGCGGTCAATCCGACGGAGAGCACAGTGATCTTCAACACCGGATCCGGCCTGAAATATTTGGAATTCTACGATCGAGCCAACTGACCGGGACGAAGGGTGTGATGCACCACGGCATGGCAGCATTTCCAAGGTCCGAGCGCATTCTCTCTGCTCGGAAATCGCGCGCCCATTTCACGCTGACAGCCAAATGCAGCGGCTCTCGTGTCTTCGACGCCACGAACAACAAGCCAGTGATTTTACTGGCGGTCGGCAGTGGTGCCGAGCATCTGCTCCCTTCGGACATCACCGATTTTGCCCATGGTCCTGGGGCAGCGGTCTACGGGGTCAATGTCTGCACTCCCAAAATGTTCCCCTTAGAAACCGGAGTCGTGGAGCAACCTCGACGTGATCGCCTAATCGCCAAGCTTAGACCGAGCAGCATGAACATTGAGGCACCGCACTATCGGCACGCTCCGGTTGTGTAATGCCATTTGAAGGCTAAGCTCTGCGATATGAATTCAGCTTCTTCGATCACCCACGAAAACATTGCTCGACGGGCCCATCAGATTTGGGAAGAAACCGGTAGGAGAGACGGAAACGAGACAATACATTGGCTGCAGGCCGAAAGAGAACTTTGCGCACACCATGAGTCGACTGGAGAAGCGAAAGCCGACAGAGGAAAATCGGTGGAACCGCCCACTTCGGGGGGACACTCTTCTGAACAGATCCCGCACAGCACCAATTATGTTCATCCCGGCGTCACAACCGATTTATTGCATCACGTCCGCAATCGATAGAATATTGGAAATCTTTTCGTTAGATTGGCGCAGGACTAAGCGCCCATTCCGGTAGCCCTCGAGCCGTACCAAGTTTAGCTAACGGCAAATTTTTTGAATACGGTCTTCCCTTCACTGTGAACCCGATCAAGGAGACCCTTCAGCTGCTGGTTGCTCACAAGGAGCACCAAAGCGAAGGTAGGATCACGGATTCTGGCAACCTGCCAAACAATGGATGTGGAGTTATGGCAATGATGGTCACGATGGGGACGCGCCTCTGCCCGGAGGCCTCATCCTGTCCATAGTGTAAAAAGACGCGGTAGGCGCCTGGCGTCAGAGTAAGCCTTCCACACTCGCTCGCCCTTCACGCCTTCCAACGAACGAAATTCGTGTGTATTCAGGCCCGGATGCCGCGTGTTGAGTTCAAGCAAGCCCAGCGTCTTCAAGACCTGCCTGTGCAGGCCCCTTTTCGCCACGTCGGCCTCCAACGCCCTAAGCTGCCCGGCGGATTCGTCCGTGAAACGCAATTGCCGTTGCACGGCTCAATCCTTGGCGAGAGCGGCAAATGAGCCGAGATTCTTGGTCCGACCCGCAGCCGAGTCCTTCAAACCCCGCTTGCCTGAGGCCAGGGCCGGCTTGTTGCCGAAGAGCCAGGTTTCGTATGCCGGCACCGCCTTCACGGGATCGAGCATGATCTGCCCGAGGCTGTTCCGGTAGATGTTGTAGGCCGAACCAGCCTCTTGCACAGCCGAGCCCAGAGACAGGCGCTTCTTGGCGTCTGTCTTTTGGATTTCCGTGTGTAAATTGAAATGAGTTTCTTTGATTACATGTTCCATGATATCGAACGATGCGTAATTCCCACTAAGGATTTAGTGGGATTGTCCCACTAGGGAAGATTGTGCCCCGGCTTTCCCATGTTAAGCTCCCAGTTGCGGTAGGCGGGGCACTTGTCGCCACAGACCCTATGCGGCCTGAAAACCTAGCCTCGCTGAAACTTTAGTCTTTCATTATGAATGGCTAAAGTGGTGGACGCCGAGGGAGTCCATCACCTGCGAGTGAAGATGCGGTTTTAGTCGCAGCTGGTTGCACGATCTAGCGTACGCGAAGCGGGTTGCGCTGAAATGGGTACGTAGCCTGTACAACAGCGATCTTCTCATTTCGGCCCCTATGGAAAACCCGCCAGGGCTTCCAAGGAGGAAATGCGCTGCACCCAGGGGCCTCATCCCCACAACTCCGACTCCTATGCCAACGAGTAGGCCGCGTGGGCTCGGACATGGGAAGCCGAGGCCCTCGTATGGTTCGCCGGTCAGCGGAGCACGGGGCGCACGGACCAGACCCCAGACTGAGACCTGCGCCGTGGGACGCCTGCCCATGCCGGCCTTGCGAAATCGGCTAGATCCCGTTATTTTGAATCTTCGACACCTGAAAGGCCGTCTAGCTACGAGAGCAAGCACGCTCCCCCATGAAAACTCCCTTGGTCATGTTCTGCGCGGTGATGTCCGCGGTCCAGGCGGGCGCCAACCCGTTCTTAGACCTTTCCGAAAATGAGCAGATGACGGCCGTCGCCTCGAGGGCGTACAACGGCTATGTCCGCACGAAGAACGCGGACGGAACCTACAAGACCGAACCCTATGCGTTCGGAAACGGCGGCGACATCGGCAACTATACGGGCTACCTGCCGATGAGCGACCCCACCTTCGATGCCGTGGACTTCAGCTCGATCGTTCACATAATTGCGGTCCCCCTCGCGAAGCAGAACTATGTCCCCGGCTTCGACCCGAAGGCGACTAAGCTGTTCATCATAGTGTACTGGGGCCTGACGACCGGCGCCCGTAACACCTTGGACGGATATAGCCAGGACATGCTCAATTTCGCGAACGCCAAGCTGCTCGGCTTTGATACGGAGCCTCCCTTCGACAGTATGAGGAACCCGACGGAGGACGCGGGCGAGTTCTTCTGGGGGCCCTCCTACAGGGACAACTTTTTGCGCAAGATGCACCAGGCGACGATGAGCCAGGTCGAGATTAACCGCTACTATGTGATCCTTCGCGCATACGACTTCCAGACGGCCTGGAAGGAGAAAAAGCTAAAGCTCCTCTGGGAGACGCGTTTCAGCCTAGGCCAGCGCCTCCACGACTTCGGAAAGAACCTTCCGACTATGGCGCAGAGCGCGTCGATCTACTTCGGGCACGACAGCTACGGGCTGATCTACAGGCCGGTGCCCGAAGGCCGCGTCGAGGTCGGCGAGGCGACCGTCCTGGAGGACTCGGTCTCGAGCGGCGACGTATCGGGAATCGCGGGCGACTGGCGCGGCAGGTCGCCCGCCGTCTCGCAGATCCTCGTGCACTTCGACAAGGGCGGAGCGTCGACCGTCGGGTACCCCAAAGAGCACTGGTCCGACCCGGCGACCGTCACGGTGGCGGGCGGTGACATCACGATCTGGGTTCCCGGCCGGGGCCTGTCCTTCCACGGCAAAATCAAGGAGAAGGAGATCGCGGGGACCATGGCACAGTATGGGTACGGCAGCCCCATGACGCTGTTCCGGGTATCCGCCGCGGCGGCGCTCGGTCTGCCGATCAACCCTTAGCCTGGGCCCAGGGCGCAGTCCAAGCCAGCGCGCCCCCTTTCCGCCGCCGGGGCTGCATGTACCTATCCATACCACGGAAGGGACCGCTTTCTGACGTACTTGCCGGCCAGACACATAGTTACTCCAATTTCGGTGCGTCGGAATCCGAATTGAATGGGCTGGTGGACGCCGAGGGAGTCCATCGCCACTGAGTGAAGAAACGGTCTTAGTTGCAGTTGGTTGCACCTAATCGCGCGTTGGGTTGGTGGCGCTTGTACCTTGGGCTCTGGTTCGCCGAAAGCTCTCAGCCTCTCGGTGCGTCACGGATGTGAAGGACACAGGTCACTGCCACGGCATGCGGTGTTCCCCCGAAAACTCCGCGCCCATGCGCTGGGCAATGCCGCCGACCATCAGCGTGTTCTTACCCAGCGTCACTGTAGTCGGAGAGACGTCAGGCAATTCCACATGGACAGTCCAGATCGTTATACCGTCAATCCGGCACCTAAGGAGGTGCTTCAGCGCCTGAACCTGCTCGATTGGTTTGCTAGCTGGCCATAGCGAGCTTTCCAGGGGAGGCAGGAGGCTGCCCGATTCGATGATAAGCCCGACTTTCCGATCTATTGGCAGCTTGAACGGGCTACTCCATATGGCCGAGCCCAGTTCTAGGAGCCATCCTACGCGCGCTTCTGACCCCGCCAATCGCTCCAGCACCAATGTCCCTCCTTGATTGTGATTGCCGAATGCCGCAAGCGGCTCGCGGGTGCCGGGAGCGGCCGCGGACATCCGGATTTCAGCACTCAGCGGTCCATAGGCCCTTGTGTCCCGGCGGTCGGGAGAGGCACTGGCCACTAAGAGGGGATGCTCCACTCTGGAAATTGTGCCCGTAAACTTTGGGCCAAATGCGGCGTCGTACGGGCTTTCGCCCACAAATACCAATCCGCGCGGCATATGGAACTGTGCCCACCCGTCCAGAACCGGCTTACCATCCAACAGGACAGTCAACATCCGGCGAGCAATCGTCCTTTCGGCTGGCGTCATCCCACCCAGCAACGGGCAGTCGTCCGGCGGCAGGAAACTCCCATAACGAAGTTCCAACAGGTGCTCTTTGGAATAATCCAACTCCACCGGTGCCGACACCGGCCCGCCGTGCCCTGTGGATTCGAAACCCAGCCTAATCCGTCCTGGGCCCGAATAATACGCATATAGAAAATCCTGTTCGCTTCGTCCGCCAATTACCACCAAAGGCTCGACGCCGCCAAACCGGTTCTCGGGAAACCTAAGTCGAAGGCCAAGGCCTCGGGGGCCGCCACCGGCCAACCTTTGCTCAAGGTAGACGACGCTATTGAACGGTCTACCCAACTTTGCCGTGTCACCCGGCCTCACGAGCGGAAAGAAGTCATACATCGAGACGATCACGCACAGCGTCGCAACCGAACTCCATGCCAGGAGCAAAGCGGACCCCAGCTTGCTCACCCTTCTGAGAACTGTGGATTCTGCTGAAGCCAACCTCGCAACATTGAGCCCGGCGGCAAGTGATAGCGGCGCCTGAAAATCGACAAAATAGCGTGCGGCCCCATTTCCAAAGAACGTCAGGAGGGCAAGATTGCCTACGCCCGCGGCCAGCAGCGCTCGACCAATCATTGGGGAGGAGGGGCTTCCACCGCGAAACAGGCCGATGAATGCAAAAAGCAGTATCGGCGATATCACACACCAACCATAGACTTGGTCCGTCGGTTCATGGTTGATTGGCAAAGCGAGCGGCCCTGGCGCTTCTCCCTGAATGAACGGGAAGTAGCTCCCGATCCTCGGGAGACCGATGACATATCGCAGGACATTATAAGGAACGTACCGTGGGCTTGCGAATCCAACGGACGGGCGGTCCATGGTCATCAACTGGTAACGGTACCCAAACTCAGTCACGCTCCCAAATCTGTGATAGTTCCAAACGAACATGCTTACGAGAATCAGTGCCAATGGCGCCAAGGCCACGAGTCGTCGCGAAATAGGCAGGCGCAAGTCGGACTTTCCCAACAGGACCAAGACCGATAACACACCGACAGCTGGAAAGAGGTTTGGACGGCACCCAAGCGCCAATCCCGCGGCGGCACTTGCGGCAAAACTCGACCACGGCACTGAAGCCTTTGGGGATCCGAACGCTGAGGCCAAAAGCCATGCCGCCAATCCCAAAAATGCAAAACCGGCTGCCGGCTCCAAGTCGTATAATGTCGGGCGCGCAAGAAGGAACCAGCTACCAGACGCCACCAGCACCGTTAGGATGGACAGTACAATGCCACCAACAGAAAGGTTGGGATAATTCCTCCGGATCAGTGAAGACGCCGCCAAGCAATAGAACAACAACCCACCCGCGCAAAAGAACCAGACCGCAAAGGCCATCGTCAGGTGCCAGCCCGTCACGAGGTACCATGGCACCAACAGGCTCAAGAACGGCACGACACCAAAATAGATGTAGTAGTGCCCGCGAAAAAGCGACGCATCCAGGATACGCCGGCCCTGATTGCTCGTGGGATCATACGGATTCGATAGCGCCAGCAACGCGGGGTCGGGCGCTTCCTTTAGGTACGACTGACCTCCAGCCAACGCTTCGGTATATGCCTGGACAATCTGCGTCGGTTGCCGGTCGGCTCGAAGGGATTGATTACATAGATCAGCGATCCAGTACGAGGCTACCGACGCAACCGCGGCCAAAGCCAACGCGAGGAGGAATCGTTGGATGGATGGCTTCAATCTTCTAGGGGTCGAATTGGAACAAAAGGCCAAAGATGCCGGACTTCGAATGAGCATGCCACTCGCTAAGGCCGGCTCGACTGGGATTCGTCGGACTCAAGCCATCGTCCCTGGCTGACCCTTCGAGAACAAGCACTCCGAGCGGCGTGTTGTTGCCACACCCATGTTGGCACATAGGAGAGAGCAACTTGCGGAAATTTCGTAAGATGCTTATTATTATTCTCTTGAAAATTGGCGGACGCCGAGGGCGTCCATCACCTCCGCGTGAGGAGGTGGTCTTAGTTGCAGCTGGTTGCACGCCCTTACACACATAAGATCACGGATTCTGGCAACCTCGTGGCAAGCTGCCAGATTACGGATGTGGCGTAATAGCTATGATGGTCGCAATGGGAATTCGCCCCCTTCCCGGAGACCTCATCCGGTCCATAGTGGAAAAAGACACGGTAGGCGCCTGGCGTCTGCGCGTAAGCCTTCCACACTCGCTCGCCCTTCATGCCTTCCAACGAACGAAATTCGTGTGTATTCAGGCCCGGATGCCGCGTGTTGAGTTCAAGCAAGCCCAGCGTCTTCAAGACCTGCTTGTGCAGGCCCCTTTTCGCCACGTCGGCCTCCAACCCCTTAAGCTGCCCGGCGGACTCGTCCGTGAAACGCAATTGCCGCTGCATGGCTCAATCCTTGGCGTGAGCAGCGAATGAGCCGAGATTCTTGGTTCGGCCCGCGGCTGAGTCCTCCAAGCCGCGCTTGACTGAGGCCAAAGCCGGTTTGTTGTCGAAGAGCCAGGTCTCGTATGCCGGCACCGCCTTCACGGGATCGAGCATGATCTGTCCAAGCCTATTGCGGTATCTTCGAGCTTTTCGTTGCCTCATTCCTAGGTTGCCTGCTGTGCCTCATTGCCGGAGAATTGAAATATGAGAAAAGGGGTCGCCCTATTCGCTCTCCTATTGGCGACAAGCCTGTTTGCCGCCGAGCCGGCGCAACAAGATGCGAGACCAACGTTTCCCCTAAACCAGAAGGCTTTGACGCTCGTTGACGGTCGCGTTTTCCCGAAATGGGTGGTTCTCGGCGAAACTCCGTCATCGGTGACTATCGGCTATCCGGGTGGCATGATAAAGGTCGATAAGAAGCTGCTGCCCGAAAGCCTTCGGGAGATCTACAAAGTTGACCCGGCTGCTATCGCTGCCGAGGCAAAGGCCGATGCCGAAAGGAAGGCAATTGAAAGACAGAAGGACAAAGATCGTTGGGATGCGGCAATTGCGTCAAACCAGAAAGAGGCGGACCGCATAGCGGCTGCAAATGCTGCGGCTGCCCAAGGCACAACGGTCACGCGCGGCGAAACACACGTTGACTCTTCGCGCACCGTGGCGTCTGAGGCTAGCGACGTTGCTATTCCAGCAGAAGCGAAGCGCCAAAGCTATGTAGTCGAATACGAAATTCTCAGTAACGCGACCGCCCTAGATTTGCGCTATGGCCAGAACGGAGCGAATAGCGACATTAAGGCCGCATCGGTTGGACACGGTTGGACTCAACAAGTCAGCGCAAAGACAGGTGACCGGCTCTATTTTAGCGCACAATCTAACCGCAGCGGAGGCGAAGAGTTCACCGTGCGCATAAAGGTGGATGGGCGCGTTGTGAAAGAGGCCATTGGCCGGGGGACTGACTCGCTTGCCGAGGTGACCCCGCCGTTTCTGAGTTCGTGACCTCAAGGTAAGGTTCTATTACGCTACAGGAGTAGAGGAGGCGGTCCCGGCGGAGGGAGCCCAGCAGGGCGACCGAAGCCGGGACCGCCTCCTCTGGTG